>Ga0316207_10000053_pt1 | contig 251419 bp, 249 predicted proteins | sample 6weekpyrite_MG_FD_204943 | JGI IMG/M metagenome (GOLD analysis project Ga0316207, IMG submission 204943) | Microbial mat bacterial communities from mineral coupon in-situ incubated in ocean water Damariscotta River, Maine, United States -... | ecosystem: Environmental > Aquatic > Marine >... | reverse complement strand
GATAGCTATTTATCTATTTTACTCACTAAAATTCTTCCTCAGGAAGAATTTCTTAACGTGAGGTATCATTCCGAACCCAGAAGCTAAGCCTCTCATCGCTGATAATACTGCAGGTTTCACTTATTAATCAAGCCTTATTCATATATAATCACTCACCGCGTAATTATATATGAAGTATCGTAGGTCGCCGCCTGTTTTTAGTATCTAACTTCATCAAATAACAATCATAAACTTACTTTACAAACTTAAAGCATTTAGCTTGACACTATCCTATTCATAGAAATATTACTATTTTAACCCAACTATCATTCTTCATAGATATATTAATTTTTTGAAAGGTTTTCTATTGGTATTAGAACTCGAATTCAAAACCTGCGGATAAGTTCCAATTTTTTTGTTGACTTTTTGGTTGAAAACATCCTGTTGTACTACATGGGGTAAAGCTTGGTGTCACAATAATATTAGACTCAGAAAATGAGGTGAATTCATACTCTAATTTTGTTTTAAAATTAACTTGTTTACCAATTGGTATAATTAAGGGTGCAGCGACCTTGTAGCTATAAACTGAGCCTAAACTATAGGTCTCATTGAGCACTCCAGAATCTGAATTAATACTAGCTTTCATTTTAGGATTAAAGCCGATTTGTCCTGTTAAATCTATGCCTATTGACAGGTTTTGATAGAATCTCACATCGCCGCCTACTGCTATTTGAGCAAAGTCATAGGTATAGGTCTCAATTTGGTTTGATGATAGTGCTCTTTCCCACACTTCTCGGCCAAAACCAAAGGCTATGTACCGTGACCCATTTTCATAAAATTGCACGCGTTTTAGGTTTCCTTGAATCTCATAAAAAGCATGTGCTGTTCTTGATATTAATGAACCATACCCTTGAGCTGAACCGAGTGTAGAACCTTTATACTCAGTTTCACCATATGCGATACTAGTATAGACATTAATATAGTGTGCTACATGCTCCTTTGATGTAGTAATCTCTTTTAATTTATGATCATATGAGGCATAGACACCACCCATATCTAATATAGAAGATTTTTCTGTATCTAAGATTTGGTCTTCATCATTTCTTTCAGTGTAGTTATAAAAACTTGTCTTGACACCTAACTCAAGTTTATTGTCGTATGCAGAGGCATATAAGGTTTTTATAAGTAGTAGTAGAACGAGATATTTTTGCATTATTTTCCTTGAATGCTTATTGTACATATTAATTTTTAAGTATTGATAAATATTATAATAAAATTATGTTTGATTTACGTTTGAGGATGATTTTGTTACTTAAGCATGATTAAACCGCTGAAACGTCCTGTATTATTTTCTTCTGCTCTGTAGGAGAAAAATAAATTATGATGACAGGCGGTACAGTAGTCTAAGATATCTATATTGTTTTTATTGACTTTAATTTCTGCGAGTTGTTGCTTGGCGATACTAATAAGATCGAGATAATAATGTTTTCCTTTTATTTGTAGGGCATACTCATAGGAGAGCGCCTTGGCTTCATTATATATTTCAATACCAACCTCATAACAGCATTGGCGTATGCTGGGTCCTAAAACAATTATAATATCTGAGGGCTTACTATGATAGCTTTCTTGCATAGTTTGTATCGTCTTTGGGATGAGCTTTTTGAAGATGCCTGCTCTACCTGCATGAACAACAGCAATGACTTGGTGGATAGGATCATAGATCAAAATAGGGATACAGTCTGCGACCATCACCATAAGAGGAATATTCTTTTCTTGGGTAATTAGAGCGTCACAAGAAGGTATTTGGCTTAGATCGCTATGCTGCGTGATAATATGTATGCTGTCACCGTGCACTTGGTCCATATATACGAGTTTTTTAATGTCATAATTTAAGTATTGTGCATAGTGAAGATGATTTTCTTGTACATCTAGAAGATTGTCATTAACATGATAGGCAAGATTGTTTTGTGAAAAGGGAGGCTTTGAATGTCCATTTTGTTTGGTACTAAAAGCATGAAGGATATTTTCATGCTTTTTAAATAATTGGCTATGTATGCTTCGCATTATGCGAGTCTGAAAAATCCTAATTCATGACAATTTTGAGCACCTGACTTTTGGCAGTTTTCATAAGCAACTTGGTGTCTTTTCCAAAAAGCGAAAAAGCCGATGAAACTTAAAATAGCTGTGATAGCAGCTCCTTTTAAAAATAAAACTAAGCCTAAGTACATAGAAGTTGCAAATGAAAAATCAGTGGCAACAAAGGTATATAAACCATATCCGATACCGGCAAAGATAGACGCAAACCCAAGCATAAAGGCAAAGATTAATAAGAATCTATACACAGACATAAAGGTATCACTAAAGTAGAATGGTTTGTTTTGCATTGTAACTCCTTGGTTTTTAATAGATGTATTATATGTAAATCTTATACTAATTTTATCACGTTATTTTATAAAAACTTTGTTGATTTTAGGTTAGTTATGCTTATTAAGCTACCCAAAGGGGTGGTGTAACTAAAATTCACATTGTGTTTTAAAAATAGTAACAAAAAAAAATATACTATATCTCTATCTAATCTTCACCATATATTCTTGTTGCATACTGCCATTTTATATCGATTTAGTGTGCAAAAAACGCTTTTTTTTTATTTTTTTTATTTGTGTGACCGATGTCCTGAATTTTTTCTTTGAAATCTGCTAGAATGAGCCTAAAAATAGGAGTGTATATGTCTAATAATCTTAATTTTAGCTCAATTCAAAGCTTGCACTCTTTGCCTGTAACCTTAGATGGTAAGAACGTAGAGACAAAACGTAAGGAAATTAAAGAGTACTTTCATAAGACTTTTTCACTTTTTGAGAAACTATTTGAGTGTTTTGTTAATGATGATGTTTTTTATGTTAAGTCTGAACGAACGCGTCATCCTATGATCTTTTATTTTGGCCATACGGCGACATTCTTTATCAATAAATTGATTATTTCAAATGTTCTAAATGAGCGTGTAAATGCAGAGTTTGAATCAATGTTTGCTATTGGTGTGGATGAGATGCACTGGGATGATATGAATGCCTCACATTATTCTTGGCCTAAAGTTGGTGAAGTAAAGGCATACCGAGATAGTGTTCGTACAAAAATAGATGAACTAATATCTACCCTTCCTCTTACGCTTCCTATTTCTCAAAACGATCCCATGTGGATTGTTTTGATGGGGATTGAGCATGAACGTATTCATATAGAGACATCTTCGGTATTACATCGACAGCTTCCTATTGAAATGATAAAAGATAATGGTTTTTTTCCACGCTGTAAGCAACTAAGTCAAGCACCTGTAAATGAGTTAGTCTACATTGAAGGCTCAAAGGTGAGCTTAGGTAAGGACAAAGATCATCATCTTTATGGTTGGGATAATGAATATGGTAGAAAAGAGATTGGAGTAGCAGCTTTTGAGGTCTCAAAGTTTTTAGTTTCTAATGCAGAGTTTTTAGACTTTGTTGAGGATGGAGGATATGAGAATAAGGCCTATTGGGATGAAGAGGGCCTCTCTTTTTTAAGCTCAATGGGGGTTAGCTCTCCTGTCTTTTGGATTAAGAAAGACAATGGTGTATTTCAGTATCGCACTATGCTTGAAGAGATGCAGATGCCTTTAAGTTGGCCAGTAGATGTGAATTACCTTGAGGCAAAGGCCTTTTGCAGGTGGAAATCACACAAAGATAATAGAAAGTACAGACTACCTACGGAAGCAGAATGGTACCAGCTTTATGAACGTGCGAAGATTCAAGATGTTCCTCATTTTGATGACACCAAGGCAAATGTTAATTTTAGGCATTGGGCATCTTCCTCTCCTGTTGATATGTTTGCCTTTGGTGACTTGTTTGATGTGATGGGGAATGTTTGGCAATGGACCCAGTCGCATATGGACGCCTTTGAAGGTTTTGAAGTGCATCCTGCGTATGATGACTTCTCCACACCTACCTTTGATGGGAAGCATAACCTTATTAAAGGTGGTTCGTGGGCAAGTACAGGAAATGAGTTGATGAAGCACTCACGCTACGCATTTAGACGTCATTTTTACCAGCACGCTGGATTTCGATATGTTATAGGAGAAGAAGTGGAAATAGAAGAAGAAAATATTTATGAGACAGATGAACTGGTTTCTCAGTATTGTGATTTTCAGTATGGTCAAGAGCATTTTGGTGTGCAAAACTTTGCCCTAGCTTGTGCTCAAAAAGCGATAGATTATACCCAAGGGATTAAACAAGGTTCTGCTCTTGATTTAGGGTGTGCGACAGGACGTGCAAGTTTTGAGCTTGCTAAGGCCTTTGATAAGGTATGTGGAATAGATTTTTCTGCACGTTTTGTACAAGTGGGAGCGCAGCTTCAAGAGGGAAAAACTGTTGGGTATTATCAAAATGGTGAGGGTGAACTCAAAACACGTTATGAGATCGACCTGCAATCACTTGGTCTTGATGGTGTGAAGGATAAGGTAGAGTTCTGGCAGGGGGATGCGTGTAATTTAAAAGAGCACTTTAAAGCCTATGATCTTATTATGGCGACTAATCTTATTGATAGACTGTATGAACCGAAACTCTTTTTAGACAGGGTTCATGAACGTATTAATGAGGGAGGCTACTTAATACTTACATCTCCTTACACTTGGCTTGAAGAGTATACGGATAAGAAGTTTTGGATAGGGGGGTATAAAGATACAAATGGGAATGAAGTGTCTACCTTAGAGGGTTTAAAAGAGATACTTGAAAAGCACTTTGAACTGGTTGCAACGGAAGATGTTCCCTTTGTCATTCGAGAGACGCCTAGAAAGTATCAACATACGATCTCGCAGATGTCAGTTTGGAAAAAGAGAGAATTGTGAAAGAAAAGATAGATTTTAACAAGGCCCCCTCAAGAGAAACTACTAATGCGGAAAAATATGCCCTTAGAGAGAAGCTTTTTGGCTCTGAGGAGGTGCTTCCTATGTGGGTGGCGGATATGGATATTCAGACGCCTTCATTTGTGATGGAAGCGATAAAGAAGCGAACTGAACATCCTATCTTGGGGTATGAAGAGATACCAGATACTTTTTATGAGGCGCAGATACAGTGGGTTAAAGAGCGTCATGGGTATGAAATGCAGCCTGAGTGGTTGTTTTATTCACCTTCGGTGGTGGCGAGTATCAACCTATGTATTAAGGCTTTTAGTGAGAAGGGGGATGGGGTGATTGCCCAATCGCCTGTCTATTTTCCTTTTTTTACATCCGTGAGTAATAATGATAGAGTTTTAATTAAGAACAAGTTGATAGAAGAAGATGGACATTACAAGATGGACTTTGAAGCCTTAGAAGCTTCTATTGATGAGAGAACAAAGATCTTTTTGCTCTGTTCTCCACATAATCCTGTTGGACGGGTATGGAGTAAAGAGGAGCTGGAGAAGCTGGGTGAGATCTGTGTGAAACATGATCTGATTGTCTTAGCCGATGAGATTCACTCAGACCTTATTTATAAAAATCATCAACACACCCCTTTTGCAAGTCTCTCTCTAGTTCTTCAAGATCGTACGGTGACTTTTTATGGACCGGGTAAGACTTTTAATATGGCGGGGCTTTCTGTTTCAACTATATCTGTGGCAAATGAAGCCTTACGTGAGAAGTTGGAAAATGTCTATAAGGCGACGCACTTTGCGGAAGGAACCGTTTTTGGACAGGTTGGATTTGAAGCAGCTTATAAAAATGGGGTAGCTTGGTTAGAGGGATTAATGGAGCATCTGCAAGGTAATATTGATTATTTAGATATCTGTCTAAAAGAGTATATGCCAAGTATTACAATGAAAAAACCAGAAGGAACCTATCTAGTGTGGTTAGATTGCCGTGGTTTAGGTCTATCTTATAAGGGTTTAAAAGAGTTCTTTTTTCAAGAGGCTAAACTGGGGCTTTCAACGGGGGTGAGTTTTGGAAAAGAGGGGGATGGTTTTATGCGTATGAATATTGCTGTTCCTCGAGCAACGCTGGAAGAGGCAGTCTCAAGATTGTACCGCGCTTATGAGGCGCGACATTTTTGAAAGAGGCTAATACTAAGACTTAAAAACGAAAAAAAGAGTTTTCGTTTTAAGGCTTTGATTTGTGGTCGTGTTTGAGTCCTTCTCATGAGACTTCCTCTTTACGATTTTTTTCCTCTACGTCTACTTGTTGTATCTCTTTTAACACCTGTTCACCTAAGGGACTTGTTTTAACTTCGAGTGGGCGTCCATGCTCTAATGCCGCTTGAATCTGTTTTATAATGGCATTCATTTCATCCTCCTTGACGAAAATATCTTAAGAGTATTATCGTCATCTTTGAACTTCTTATTAGATACAAAGCAAAAACTGTGCTAATATTAGATGAATTACAAAAAAATTAAGGGGTCTGTGATGTCTAAGATTAATTGGGATGAGTATAAAAAATACAAACAGGAAAACCCTCATCTTAAACATTTGGACAATTTTGAGATGCTCTTGGAGTTTTTACGAAGCTTTTATAATAAGACCTCCTCTTTTGAAGTCTTTGACATCTTGGAAGAAGATGAACTTGGCAAGATGATGCTGCAAAAGCGCAACTTTAGTGAGCCGGAACATTTAGAAAATATTTTAAATAAGAGGTTAGCAAAATGATTATGATCATTTCAGGAGCAGGTTTAAGTGCGGAGAGTGGGATACGCACCTTTAGAGACCATGATGGCCTATGGGAAGATTATGATGTGATGCAGGTCTGCTCCACTCAGGGCTGGGAGGCGGATAGAGCCTTAGTGACACAGTTTTATAATGCACGCCGTCAGGACTTAAAAGATAAAGAGCCAAATAGAGCGCATTATGCCTTGGCCGAGTTAGAAAAAAAGTATCCTAAACAGGTCTATAATCTAACGCAAAATGTGGATAATCTTCTTGAAAAGGCAGGCTGTAAAGAGGTGATTCATCTACATGGTACCTTGACTGATTTGCGATGTGAGGAGTGTGGTCATGTTTGGGATGTGGGCTATAGTGCTCAAGAAGAGGGCGAGGCTTGTCCTCGTTGTGAGAGTGCTTCAGTGCGTCATAATGTGGTCATGTTTGGAGAAGCTGCTCCTATGTATGAACGTATCTATGAGGCGATTGAGAATTCTCAACTTTTAATTGCCATTGGAACCAGTGGTCAGGTGATCGATATTGTGCCTATTGCGAGAGAATTTAATGCATCAATTTTGATTAATCCAAAACGTGAGCGACATATGAGTGCCTTTGGTACAGATGGGAAGTATATTGACACCTATTTTAAACATTTTTTACAGATGGGTGCAGGAGACGCAGTGGAAGAGATGATGGAAATTATTGAGGAGTTTATGGATGTTTAAATGGATATCATTAGCGATTGTTGTGGCGGCGATAGGATTGTATTTTTCTGGGGCTTTAGAGTTTGAGAACAGTAGTGATAGCGTGAATGTTGTTGTGGATAAGGATAAGGCGAAAGAGGCCGCGGAGTCTTTAAAAGAAAAGCTTCAAGAATAGGTTTTGTAATCAAGCTTTGACCTTTTGGTAATCAAGTCGTTATGCACTCTATGTAGAATTTCTAAATTTTTTTTAGGAAGCTGTGCAAATGCAATTTTTAACGAAGTTTAAAATCAGAGAGTTAGATAATGGATGGCAATGGCCTGATATAGAGTCTGAAGTAGATTGTGAGTACTTTTGTGAGCAAGAACTTGAGATTCCACAAGAATATCTAGCCAATATCAAACTCTATAATGAAGAGATGCATGTAACGCTGTGTCGCGATAGACGTTATGTCAGAGATGATTGGTACGTCAACTTATCAAGAGTAAGCGCTTAAAATCATTTTTACTTATGATATACTTATTAAACTAACATCTAATGTGAGGGTGTAAGGTTTAAAGGATAGGTATGAAATCATCTGTATATGGTGCAATTTATGGAGCCTTAGTCGCTGACGCATTTGCCTTGGGTGGGCATTGGGTCTATGAGAGTGATGAGATTAGAGAGAACTTTCCTACACTCGATGGTCTGTATGATCCAATGACAGAGTATCATGGCAGTAAAAAAGCAGGTGAATTTACCCATTACGGGGATCAATGCATGTGGCTTTTGGAATCCATTGTCCTTGAAAAAGAGTTTTCTTTAGCCAGCTTTTCCTCCCGATGGAAAGAATATATGTCTGAGTATGAAGGCTATATTGATGGTGCAAGTAAGACAACCTTGGCTAACTTAAATGCAGGGAAGTCAGCACTTGAAGCGGGATCACCTTCACAGGATTTAAGCGTTATTGGACGTATAGCTCCTTTGGCACTGCTGTATTGCGATGATCAAAAAGAGTTTGAAGATGCGGCAGTTTTACAGTCGAAGATGACGCATAACTCTGAACATGTGGTGAAGGCAACGCGTTTTTTCGCACAACTTTTATACCTCGTACTTCAAGGCTATACCCCTAAAAACTCTATCCTTGCTATCTTAGAAGAGAGTGAGGATGAGATGATTCAAACCTGGCTCAAAACTGCCTTGGCTTCTGTGGAGCATGATACGACAGAAGCGATAAAGTCTTGTGGACAGTCGTGTAATGTTAATGGTGCCTGTCCTTCTTCACTGCACCTAATCTTAAAATATGAAAACGATTATGCCCAAGCGATGCGTGAGAATGTTTATGCAGGTGGGGATTCTGCTGCAAGGGGGATGGTAGCTGGAATGATACTAGGTGCGTATAATGGGCTTGAAAAGATACCGGCACAGTGGGTAGATCAACTGGCATCTAAAAATAGAATTCAAGAGTACCTAGGAGTAAGTAGTGATAAAAGATAATAAAATACCGCAAAATATGCTTGACTTTATAGGGCAACATCATGTTCTTTCTTTAGCAAGTACACTTAATGACACCCCTTCTATCTGTTCAGTTTTTTATGCTTTTGTAGAGGATGAGAACTGTTTTGTGTTTGCATCAGAGTATGAAAGTGAACATATGCAAAATATTATGCAAAATGCTGATGTGGCAGCGAATATTCATGAAGAGACAAGGGAGTTGATGCTGATTAAAGGACTTCAGATTAAAGGACAGGTAGAAAAAGCGCATTCTAGACATGAACACCTTTATCTGAAAACATTTCCTGAGGCTGAAGAGATTAAAAAAGAGGTTTGGTCTTTACATATTCATGAACTTAAATATACTGATAATCAAGATATAGGGTTTGGGCAAAAGGAAGTTTGGAAATATTAAGCCTTTAGGCTTAAGTAAATGGAACGCTTCGCTAATAGAGAATGGTGAAAGGGAGGACCAGAACTAAGAGCAGACTAAGTTACAGCGCGCGAAGCTCCATTTCCCATTCACCCATCATGCTTTGAAGTATAACTCTGACAAGGCTGACCGGTACTTCCTTTAACGACTAAAGAGGGAATTTGTTGTGATTTAAAGCCATAGGCCTTACATCCATGGGGTTGATTCGATTCCCAGGTCACAAAATAATAGAGACATTTTTTACAATTAATTCTATTCATAAGCGCATTATAATACAATACAGCAAGAATTTAAAATACAAAGAGAACAATATGCAAAAAATTTTAGAAATGGTGAAATTGCAACAAGCCCTAAATGATGCTACCAATGGTGAAGGTTGGGAAGATGGCCTTACCAAAAATGGAAAAATCATTGACTGGAAACGCTGTATTTATATGGAGTCAGCCGAGCTAATCGACTCATTTGCGTGGAAACATTGGAAGGCAATTACTAAGGCACCTGATTGGGACAATATTAAGGTTGAGACTATTGATATTTGGCATTTTGTGCTCTCGCTTCTACTGCAAGAGTATAAGCGTAATAATCTTGGTTCTCTTAAAGACTTAGCTGAGTATATCTGTGCACAAAAGGCGTATAAAAGCTTTTCAACTGAGAGGGCAAGCATGCAAGATGAAGCCCTGTATGAGATTATTAAGATGGTAGAAGCTATGATGTTTGATGTCTTAAACCCTCAAGAGCTGAACTTAGAGCACTTTGTTAATAGCTTCTTTACAATGGCCCTACATTGTGGAGTAGATTTAAATACACTCTATACCCTTTACATAGGTAAGAATGTCCTCAACCGTTTCCGTCAAGATAATGGCTATAAAGAGGGCTCGTATATCAAGGTATGGAATGGTAAGGAAGATAATGTTGTGATGATGGAGATTATGGATAATAACCCATCTTACGGTGTGGATGAACTCTATGTTGGTTTAAACGCGGTTTATAAGAAGCTTTAAGCTTCTTAATTTTAGTGGCTAAACTGAGCAGGATGCCCGAGGTGCTCTTCTAAGATATGCCAAGTACTTTCTACTTCTAATCCATATGCGATTAGTAGTTTTTCTGATTTTTCTTGATCGGCTTGTTCTAGCGCGAGTACGAGGGAATAAAGCTTTCCAAGTTCTCCCACATTATCTAAGAGGGCATCTTTAATTACATCCTCAACATCAAGTTCCGCTAAGATGAGGGGTAATGGCATCTCAAATACTGTCTCTAAAAGCGAGAGCAGGGCAACAAAACGCGCTTGCATAATAAGCTCTTCATCTGTATTGCCCATACGTTGTAAGATACCTAGCATCAAATCAACTCTGTTTTGCACGACAATAGACGATGGGTTGATATCTTGATCGCCTGTACGTCCTGACTTAGCATAAACAATTAGCATTAACCACTGCATCAGGGGCTTTTTACCAATATACTCTAAAACATCACAGATGCTTTTGGGTGTTGTCTCAAAGTTAAATCCCCCCGAGTTAACGAACTGAAGCAGTTGTAAGACAATCTCATTATGTTGTTCAAACTCCGCGCAGATATCATGCATTGAGACAGAACCTTGAAGCAGGTTAAAAAGACGAATAACGCCTAAATGGTGGGGGTCAATTCTGTTTTTCTTGATGAGTTCAGGTTTTCCTAAATGAAAGCCTTGGAAGTAATCAAATCCAATTTCGCTATAGGCCTTCATAACAAAAACCGACTCGATTTTTTGCGCCATAAGCTTTTTACCATCAAACATACTTATCTTCTCTTTTAAGAGTTCAAAGTCAGTGTTAGTAGTGTCAAATTTGACATAATCTACATTAGGTAAAATACGTGTGATGTTTTGAATATGGCTTTGATCAAAGGTGACATTATCTAAGGCAAAAGCATACCCCTCTTTATGTAAGGCATTGATACACTCATACTCTTTTTGATTGATCTGTATGTCTTCATTTAACTCAAGTACAAACCGGTCTTTAGGAATAGTATAGATGATGTCTGTGAGTAAAATCTTGGCATCTATATTGATAAAAGCTTTTGAAGCACCCACAAGTGTATGCAAGCCCATTTGGTTAAGGGTGTTGACTAAAACAGAAGCGGTTGCGAGTCGCTTATCTGGCAGTGTCATCTTTTGGTCATCTTGACGATAATATAGCTCATAACCAAAGATATGCTCATCTCTGCCAAAAATTGGCTGTTTTGCTATGTATAAAAAGTTAGACATTAGGCTTCTTTTAGTGCGTTATTATTTATTGTTATATTCTAACATGAAAATCTTCAAAAGACAATGTCTAATTTGTAATTTTTATCAAAGTATCAAAAATGAACACCTTTGTAACGCGGACATTAGTAGATGGTGGTAATTTACGTAGTTATGTTAATTTATTGTTAATTTGCTACAATGCCCGCATGAAAAAAAAGAAGCTATATTTAGCGGGATTTCTTTGCTCACTTCTCGCTCAGGGGAAGAGTTGATGAAAAAGAAAAAGATTTATTTAGCAGGATTTGATGTCTTTTACACTGATGCACTAGAACGTCTGCAGCAGAAAAAAGAGCTTTGTGAAGAATATGGATTTATTGGATTAACTCCTTTGGATAACAGGGTTGACTTTACGCAGGACAGGGCCAAAATTCGTTCAGATATTTATGCAGGAAATGTTGCACTAATGCAAGAGGCCGATATCTTTTGTGTAAACCTAAATGCTTTTAGGCATGGAGAACCCGATGCAGGGACAGTATTTGAAGTCGGCTACGGGTGTGCTTTAGGAAAAGAGGTCTATATTTATGTGGACTCTACTGAAAGTATGTTAGATAAGACGAAGAGACATGATAAAGAGTGTCAGTGTGAAGAGGGTCAGTGGCTTGATAGTAATGGCCTGATTATAGAAGACTTTGATGGGATGTTTAATCTTATGATAACGGAATCAAGTACCATCATTAATGGAAATTTACAAACAGTTTTGGAGCAGATTAAATGAGTATGGATAAGGTATATTTAAAAGATTATAAAAAACCTGATTTTGAGATAAGAACAGTGGATTTGGAGTTTACTCTGCATGATACGAAGACCATAGTCACGAACACTATGGTCATAGAACGTCATGCAGGTCAAGAAGTGCCTTTAATACTTAATGCAGAGGAGTTAAATCTTATTAGTGTTAGCTTAGATTCAAGAGAGTTGCATGAGAGTGAGTATGAGTTAGACGAGGTCTCTTTAAGCCTGCACCGTCTGCCTGAAAACTTCATTTTAAAGATAAGTAATGAGATTAACCCTGAGGCCAATACGGCTCTTGATGGTTTGTATAAAAGCTCTGGTATCTTCTGCACACAAAATGAGCCTGAGGGGTTTAGAAGGATTACCTACTTTTTAGATAGACCCGATGTAATGGCGGTATATACTACAAAGATAGTGGCGGATAAGGCCTTATACCCTGTACTTCTTTCTAATGGTAACTTAAGTGAAGTGGGTGATCTTGATGGAGGAAGGCATTATGCTATTTGGAAAGACCCCCATCCAAAGCCTTCGTATCTTTATGCCCTTGTTGCAGGAGATTTAGGCTGTGTGAGTGATCGTTTTACTACTATGAGTCAAAAAGAGATCGAACTTAATATCTATTGTGACAAGGGAAATGAAGCGCAATGTAGCCACGCTATGGCCTCTTTAAAGAACTCCATGAAATGGGATGAAGAGCGTTTTGGACGGGAGTATGACCTTGATATCTATAACATCGTTGCAGTGGATAGCTTTAATATGGGTGCGATGGAAAACAAGGGGCTTAATGTCTTTAACTCACATTATGTCTTAGCGGACGCGGATACGGCAACGGATGCGAACTTTATGGGGATTGAGTCGGTAATCGGGCATGAGTATTTTCATAACTGGACGGGCAATCGTATTACCTGCAGGGACTGGTTTCAACTCACGCTTAAAGAGGGACTCACTGTTTTTAGAGATCAAGAGTTTTCAGCTGATTTAAATACACGTTCTGTTCAAAGAATAGAAGATGTGAAGGCCCTTAAAGAGCGTCAATTTGTTGAAGATGCTTCACCTACCTCACACCCTATCAAACCAGAATCCTATATTCAGATCAACAATTTTTATACGTCTACCATCTATGAAAAGGGAGCTGAGGTCATTCGTATGCTGCATACCCTCTTAGGTGAAAAAGGTTTTCGAGCAGGGATGGACCTGTATTTTAAGAGTTTTGATGGACAGGCGGTACGAACTGAGGATTTTGTGTGGGCGATGCAAGAGATGACAGAGCTTGATCTTGAGCAGTTTAAACTTTGGTACTGTCAATCAGGTACGCCTGAGTTGGATGTGAAAAGTGTTTATGATAAACAATCAAAAACCTTGAGTCTAACCCTTACACAGAGTTTTCTCTCTCCAACGCAAACCGATCAAAAACCCTATTTCTTTCCTTTTAAACTCGGCTTACTTAACCCTAGTGGGCATGAGTCTGCCTTAGACCTTGAAGATGCTAAGGGACAAAGCCTTATTGATAAAGGAATTTTGCTTATTTCTAAAGAGGAAGAGACCTTTGTTTTTAAGGGGGTTAAACAAGCACCTATACTCTCTCTTAATAGAAATTTCTCTGCGCCTGTGAAAGTGCATACGGCCTATGGTTTAAATGAGTATGCTTTTTTAATGGCACATGATCAAGATGAGTTTAATCGGTATGAAGCTTCCGCGACAATGGGGGCTATGGTGCTTCACAAACTGATTGATGCTATTGAGAAAAATGAGGCGATGAGCCTGAGTGAGACCTATGTTAATGCTTTTAAAAAGGTACTTTTAGATATGGATATGGACATGTCACTTAAGGCCGACTCCTTAAGCCTTCCTTCGGTCTCTATTTTGATGCAAGAACGCAGTGTTTTAGATGTGGAAGCAATTTATACGGCGCGAAACTTCTTGAAACGTGAGTTGGTGAGAGAATTGGGTGCGGAGATTACATCGCAATATAACTCCTTAAATAAAGCAGGTGAGTATAGTTTACAAAGCAGTGAAATAGCCCGACGTAAATTAAAAAACACGCTTTTATTTTATATGGCAGCATTGAAAGATGAATCACCCGTAAAAGAGCAGTATGAAAATGCTAATAATATGACAGACCGTTTAGCAGCACTTGCCTTGCTGGCTAATTCACGTGGAGATAGTAAACATGAAGCACTAGAAGATTTTTATAGACGTTATAAAGACAATACCTTGGTGATGAATAAATATCTAGCTGTTATTGCAAGTTCAGAGCTTAAAGAGACACCTAAGAATGTTGAAAAGTTACTAAAAGATGAGGTCTTTGATATGAGGGTACCTAATCTAGTGCGTTCGCTTATTGGTAGTTTTGCTCGTAATGCCTTGCATTTTCATGCTGTGGATGGAAGTGGGTACGCCTTTGTGGCGCAAAAGGTACTTGAACTTGATGCTATTAACCCTCAAATAGCCTCAGGTCTTTCGGGGGTCTTTAAAGATTATGCTAAGTTAAATGAGAACTCAAAGGCTTTAATGAAGGTGCAACTTGAAAAAATTCTCAATACACAGAACCTATCTAAAAATGTATATGAGATTGTCTCTAAAATTTTAGCCTAGAGATTACCCACAAAGACATCAAAGAGTAGCTGAAGGGTGTAGTTGGGTTCATAATCATAGAGTTTATGAAAATTCACACCCGGGCGTAATTCATAAAAGAACCAGGGTCTAAAGATATTTTGGCGTATAGAAGCAGAAGTTCCATAATTGAAGATACCGTTATATTCATCATAAACAAGAGGAACGGCGTACTCATCTTGGACTTGTTGATAGCGTGTGCTTCCATTAAAAGACTGGCTTAGCCCTAAACCTATTGTTTTAGAGGGAGTCCAAAATAGACTCATTGAACCATCATAACTCATACCAACTTGTCCTGATTTTGTGCCTCTTCTAAGATATAAACGTAACAAAGAGAAGTTGGTCAGTTTGGTGTCACAAAAGACCTCAGTACTCTCTTCAAAGTAGTCTTTTAAAGAGTACCTAAGGGTCTGAACGGGCTCAATAACCCAATCTCCAGGGTGAAATTCACTTGAGTAACGCGCCCTTACAAAAGGGTAGATTCCGCGTACTCCAACAGAATATTTAGAAAGAATACCATAGGTTTCAGGCGCAAAATAATTCACTCCAATTTCGGGTGCTTTCTTCTCATCTTCACTGTTGTCAGCAAGAACATCATTAGCATTGTCTTGGTCTAAATCATTAATAAAAAGTCTAAACCGCTTTTTTGATTTGCTGAGGCTGAGGTGCGCGGATATTTTAAGATTATAAATTTCATCTTCTTTAGAGGAAAAAAAGGCTTCAGGACGAATACTAATGTAGGATTTGTCCGTTTCATCAAGGTACTTGTCATTCAGAAAAAAGCTATCTACGGCATTTTTATTATTAAGGGTGACATCCTTATCTGATTGGGTGATATTGGCCTCTTTATTATCAATATAATCCGCCATAGTAACAAGCCTGTTATCGGCGTAGTCTGATATCTCTTTGACATAATAAGAGGCTCTTTTATGAAAAGCATCGATATAGAGTTCTTGGGTGAGATTACTATCTTCTTGACTTGTATTTGTGTCTTGGGCTAGAGTGTGTAAGCACAGCAAGATAGTTAATAAAAATAATCGCATCAAGTATCATAACTAAAAAGTGAAAAGAGATGCCTAAAAGTGCATGACTTGAAGTCCAAAGACTTCAAGTTTGTAAAGGCGATTATTTAGCAGTTTGAAGAGGAGCTGGTTGGGCCAAAGGAATAAGACTTGATGTTTGAACTTCTTTTATCAGTTGTAAACGGTTTTCTATTTGAAAATAGCGAATAACATCAGCGGAAGGCATAATCTTTTTGAACTTAGCCATATACTCTTTCTTAAGAACTATCTCAGCCTCTTCAACTGTAAGCCACTGTGTGATGAGAGTGTTCGCATTCTTATCACTCATGTTATCGTAGCTAAGGGCGTAGTTTTTGATTAAATTAAGCTCAGAAAGACGGTGCTTCATAAGTTTTTCTTGGTATTGATCGTAAAGTTTTCCAAATTTTTCTTTGGTTTCACCTTCAAGGCCCATATTGGCTAAGACAACAGCTTTTTTCTGTACAGCTTTTTCCACCAATAGAAGCTCTAGTTCATTGTTAGGTAGGGCAAAAAGTGTCATGGCACTTAAAAGGGTTCCGGCTATTATTTTTTTCATCATTGTGTAATCCTTGTTTAAATTTAAAGTAGTTTATAGTAGAAATACTAAATAACATATAAAAATATATTTCATTTGTATAACAGGGAAAATTTTACAAGGCTATGGTGTGAAAAATGTGTGTGTTAGAGCTCTGCTCAAAATTCTCTTTATAAAGGCAAAGCCTTAGTGTGTAAAGGCTATAGAAAGGTCATTGGCATCCATAAGGACAGGCACGACGACTAAAGAAGATATCACAGCGGCAATAGTACCAAAAATAAGCGATACCCCAAGTCCCCCAAAGACAGCGTCAGAGGCGAGAAGGGTGGAGGCTAAGATAATAGCACTGGCTGTGAGGAAAATGGGCTTAGCCCGTGTTGCAGTAGCGTGAGCAATGGCCTCTTTTTGAGAGAACTTTTTTTCAAACATAAGGGACTTGGTAAAGTCTAATAGAAGTAAGGTGTTACGTGAAGAGATACCAATTAAAGCAATAAACCCAATCAGTGAAGTGGCAGTTAAAAAGAAGGTGTCTGTGGTGAAAATATCCATGATAAAATGACCAATAATGACACCTATGATAGATAAAAAACTTCCTAATAAAACAATACCACTTAATTTAAAACTTTTATAATACACCACCATCAGTAAAAAGATAAGCACGAGTGCCGCGATAAAGGCAGCTCCTAACTCTACAAAGGTGTCTAAGGTCACCTCCATCTCTCCATCCCAAATCAGCGTATAAAGCTTTTGGCTTTGTTTGTTTTTTAACTCAAGGTTAAACAGACCGATTTTGCTAATGCTGTAGTTTTGAGAAAGGGTGTCTAAAATCATCTTTCTTGCATCCAGTAGAGGGTAGACTTGAGAGAGCATATCAGTTTCTGCCATCACATTGGTCATTTGGTGAAGGTTTTTAGAGACAATCATAGGATTAGATTGCACAGGTACAAGGGTGACAACCTCGGTTAAGGGCACCATCATCCCTTTTGAGTTCATCAGTTTTAAAGAAGCCAGTTTAGTATTGATGGCATGTAGGTCTTTAGAATAAAAGTTTTTTGTTTCAGAGGATAAGGTAAGAAAAATAGGAATTTGATCATCATAAACTTCCGAGTTTTTAACGGCAATCTCCATGCCTTCAAAGGCAAGGTATAAGATCTCGTTGACTTGTTTGACACTTAGACCAGAACGCGCGATTTTCACACTGTCCACGCGAATTTCAAAAAAGTCATACAACTCATCTTGCATGATATCAATGTCCACAAGACCTTCTGTTTTTTTGAAGATTGCTTCTACCTCTTGGGCAAGTTTTCGAATTCCTTTGGCATCATTTCCATATATCTCAGCAACAATAGCCGCTAAAACAGGAGGGCCGGCAGGGGGTTCTACGAATTTTATATTAGTGTCCTTATAGAGTGCTTGACACTGGCTTTGAATCACTGGACGAAGTCTTTGTACCATAAGGTAAGAGGGCTCTTTTCGATGGTGTTTTCCACTAAGGTTTAAGACAACTTCCGCAAGGTTTTCTGCATTTTTAAAATGAGAACCCTTAATTAGACCTGCAAAATCCAAAGGACTTCCCATCCCTAAAAAGACCTCTATATCTAAAACCTCTTTTTCTTGATGCAGAAGGTTCACAACACATTCACTCACCTGTTTGGTTTGTGAGATAGACGAGCCTGAAGGAAGGTCTATATAGATGTTAAAGGTGTCACTGTTTTTACCTGGTAGCATCTTAGCTAAGACCAGTTCAGTAGGAATCATGGCAATGCTTAATATAAAGCTTAGGAAGGTTGAAACTAAGATTAGACGTTTTTTACGAGTATCTTTAAGGGCATTAAGAAGAAAGGTTTTAAAGCTTTTAAACATCTTTAGCTCCTTGTTGTATGTTGGATGTGGCTTTATCTGCAAGATTGTTATTTGCAGTGCCATGATCTATCTTTAGCATACGCGTTGCCAGGTAGGGGGTGAAGATATAGGCAACAAAGAGTGAAGCAACTAGGGCGACTGGTACATTGGCAGGAATTGGTTTCATAAACTGCCCCATCATCTGACCTACAAAGGCCATAGGTACCATAGTCAAGATAATGGCAAAGGTGGCAATATTAGTAGGAGGGCCTATCTCATCGGTAGCGCGGTTGACTAACTCGTCCATAGAAATATCTTTTGCTTCATCTGAGTGCAGGTGGCGGTGGATGTTCTCAATAACAATAATGGCCGCATCAACAAGCAGACCTAGGCTGAGTAAAAAGGCAAAGAGGGTGATACGATTAATTGTTTGATCGCTTAAGAAGGCGATGAAAAGGGTAATGGATAAGATGGCAGGTACACAAAAGGTGACGATTAAGGACTCTTTCCATCCCAAGACAAAGATAAGTAAGATTGCGATGATGATAATAGAAAGAATAAGATGAAAGACCAACTCATTAACGGCTTCATTCGCTCGTTTTCCATCATTTCTAGTGATGACATAGTCAATGCCTACCTTGTGAATCTCATCTTTGTATTTTTCAAGTTCATCTTTAACGGCATTGGCTATGGTGACCGCATTAGTTCCTTGAAGTTTGGAGACGGTTAAGGTGACTTGGTCTTGAAGTGTAGAAAAAGTTCCATTTTCTTTTTGAATAGAAATCTGTGCCGATTTAAATTCTTGAATATTATAGCCCTTACTCACCTTAGCAACTTGTTTAAGGTAGATGGGACTTCCTTGATAAGAGGCGACAATAATATTTCCAATATCTTTTGCGCCATCAATGGCATTTTTGATACCAAACATAACAAGCTGATTGTCTTTTGTATGATTTTTAATAGAAGGAACACTATAAGACAGGGCCTGAACAGACTGTAATATCTGACCCATTGAGAGCTTATACCCTGAGAGCTTATGAAGGTCGACTTCAATGTTAAACTGATGTTTATGCCCCCCTTTAATATTAGTGACGGCTACGTTTTCTAGTCCATTGATATGGTGTTGGATAAACTTTACCTTATCATAAAGTTCGAAAGAGGGCATCTGCGTACTTTTGGAAAAAAAGGCCACAGAGACAATGGGAATATCAACATCAATATCAAGAGGTTTGATAATAGGCTGCATAGCTCCTTTTGGAAGGATATCCATGTTTTGTAAGACCTTATCATACACCTTGAGGTTAGAATCTTCTTTCTCTTCTCCAATATAAAAAGCAGCATTGACCACAGCGACGTTGTCCATAGACATGGAGTAAATATGTTCTATCCCTTTAACTTCTTTGAGTTTACGTTCTAAGGGGCGTGTAATGACCTTTTGAATCTCTTTGGCTGAGGCTCCAGGAAGGGCTACAATAACGCTAGAGCCACTGACAACCATCTGCGGATTTTCTTCACGAGGCATCATCATGAGTGAAAGGTAACCAATAGACAATAAAAAAACACCCAGCAAGGGGGTAAGCGGATTTCGTAAAAAACCTTGTGAAAGTTTTCCCGCAATATCTTTAGGCTGGTACATCAATCAATCCTAACCGTAGCGTACATACCTGGAAAGAGGTTTTGTGTTTTATGCTTAAATGAGACCTTTACCTTAAAGGTGTGCGTCATGGCATTTGAAGCGGGGATAATAGCATTTACCTTGCCCTCAAATTCGAGCTCTAAAGAGGGAATGTTGATGGTGACTTCCTTATTAAAATGGATGCGCTTTAATTCACTCTCAGCGACTTCAAAAGTGACTTTGAGCTGGTTTAAATCAGAAAGAATAATAGCAGGCATACCAGGCATAGCCATCTCACCGACCTTAATGTTCTTTGCGACAATTACCCCATTATTAGGTGCTTTGATACGCAGGTATTGGTACTGGTTTTTTACCTCACTTAAACGTGCTTTGGCAATGGCTATCATATCTTCGAGTGTTTTTGCGGCGAGTTCAATGTTTTCAACCTCATATTTAGAGACCATATCTTTTTGAAGCAGACGTTTATGACGTTCCAGGTTAAGTTTGACATTAGTGTATTGGTTTTGATACATCTGTAAAGAGAGCTCAGCTTGTCTAGCAGCAGAGTCAATCTCACGCGAATCAATGCTATATAAGGCTTGGCCTTTTTTAACCTTTTCTCCCTCACTCACCTTCACTTCAGTAACAAAGCCCATAAAACGACTAGTGATCATCTTCTCATTATCAGAGATAACAGTACCAGAAAGGATAAGGGGCTCAGCTAAGAGGCTAAGGCTTAAGATAGATAGTATAAAGAATTGTTTCATGATTCATCTCCTTGGCTTAATGCAGCTAGTTTTTCTAGGGCAAAAATTTGGGTATTTCTTTGGTTCTTGACCTTTAAAAGCTCTAAAACTTTTTCTAACCAGTTGCTTTGTTTAATGATTACATCGTTCATAGATGAAAGTTGTTCTTTGTAACGGTTTTCATAGTTTTCATAAATTGCCTTGGCTAAGGAGAGCTCAAGGTTTAAACTTTTTATTTTTGAATTTGACATTTTGATATTGGTTTGAATTTTATTCAGTTGAAGTAAGATGCCTTTTTTAGCTAAGAGTGTTTGTGTCTGCATTTTAAGGCTTTGTACACGAGCTTGCTCTATGGCAGCATTATCGCTTCCGCCTGCAAAAAGGTTCCATTTAAGTTGCAGACCTAGGGTGTAGGAGCTGTGATCTTTAGCATCTGCTAAAAAACTATCAGCAGCTGTTTGTACTTCTGCCATGGCCCCAATAGTCGGAAGGTATTTTGACTCTTGGGCTACAAGCATATTTTCTCGTACCTTTAGAGCCGTAAGTGCTTTTTGAATGTCTATATTATTTTCAAGTATTTCAGATTCGCTTACGTGCACTTCATTAAGGTCATATTTTGGAACTTCAATCTCAGTGACCTCTTGATTAAGTAAAAAACTTAGGTAGTGATACAGTAACTCTTCATTGGCCTTAAGTTCGACAATAATACGCGCTACATTGGCCTCTTTTGATTGTACTTCAAGAAGGTCGACTTTTTTGGCATATCCCTCTTTAATCATCTCTTTGGTGACCTCTTGCAGTCTTAATATATTAGTATGAATGATGGTAAGGTTTTCGAGTGAACTTTGCAGTAATGCCATATCAAAAAAAGATTTACGTGTTTCATAACGTTTGGTATTGAGTTGGGCTTGCTTATCTAAGCGTGATATCTCTTGCATCTGTTTGGCCATATTCGCATAGGCACTTATCTTACTCCCCGTGTAAAGGGGTAGCTCGTAACGTAGCTTACTTTGAAAAAAGTTCTGATCCTTAGGGTAGTTAAGATCGCGAGGTTGTACTTGAAGAATATTTGGGTTACTTGGATTAAAGTCAGCAAATCCAAAGTCAGCAAAACTCGCTTCACGTGAGCTTAGTTTGAAGACAAAGGCATTAGCAGCGTCATTTGTGCGTGAGATGTTTTGTATAAAATTGAGTTGCCCGAAATGTTGTGCATCTGCCATCTCATACTGATGACGGGAACTTTGAAGCTCATACTCAGCTGCTTGTACCTCTAAATTTTGTGCTTTGATAAGCTCAAGGGCCTGCGGAAGCGTTAAGGCTTGTGCATAGATATTAAGGGTGTAAAGAAATAAAAATAATAAATTTTTCAAAACTTATCCTACTTATTATATTGATTAGTATAGATTATACCATGTCTGTCTCTAAAAAATATCACATTTAAATATAGTATATAATCTTAGAATACTTTTTTCTCTAAGATGATATTATTTCAACTCTATTTCGAAATGAAGTCAATTAGGATAACATAAGATCATAATTAAAGGATAAAAAATGGTAGTTCATATTGTAATGTTTAGTTTTAAAGAGGAAAACAGAGATGAAAATCTACAAAAGGCTAAAGTGCTTTTAGAGGCTTTAGTAGAAAAGATTGAAGCACTCAAGAGCATGGAGGTTGGCTTGGATTTTATGCACAGTGAACGCTCGTTTGATCTGGTGTTAACCTCAAAGTTTGATGACAAAGAGGGACTTTCTGTTTATGCAACGCACCCTGCGCATTTGGAAGTAGTTAGCTTTATTAAAGAGGTCACTGAGGGTGCTAAGGTTGTTGATTACGAGATTTAACATTTCTAAATAATCAATCTTTAAGCCAAAGATAGAGTATAATAGGCACTTATATAAAAAAGGTTCTCATCAATGCTTAAAAGTGGAAATTATACCTCTTCGCAAGTTCAAGCTATTATTGAAGATATAGCTATGGGTGTTTCCTCAAGCAGTGGGGATGCTTTTTTTGAAAAGCTTGTCTTGCATCTGTGGAAACTCTATAAGATGTCTTATGTCCTTATAGGCCTGTATGACAAAGAGGCAAATTCGGTCTCAACACTTAAGTTCTGCATTGATGGAAAGATTGTTGATAACATCACCTATCCTCTTCAAGACAGTCCCTGCTCAGATGTGATTTGTGATACCAGTGCCATCTACACTAAAGAGGTACAAAAAAGCTTCCCTGAAGACCAGTATTTTAAAGAACATAATATAGAAAGTTATTTGGGAATACGCTTATTAAATAGTCAGTGTGAATGCGTAGGTCTTATCTCATGTTTAGATACCAAAGAGATTGGTTCTACTGAGTTAATGCATGCAATTTTAGAGATTTTTGCTTCAAGAGCCTCTGCTGAAATTGAGAGGATGCAACATGAGCAAGAACTTGAAAACCGGGTGTATGAGAGGACTAAGAAGTTAGAAGAGGCCCTTTCTAAGATTAAAGCACAAACGCATGATGAACTTGTTCATTCTGAAAAGATGTCCACGCTTGGTTCAATGGTAGCAGGGTTTACCCATGATATTAACACTCCCATTGGATTGGGTATCACAGGGGCATCGTATATAGAGTCGGAGACAAAGCAGATTGCTCAAAAAGCAAATGAGGGAAAACTCTCAAAAAATAATCTTAATGAATACATTGAAAATGTTTTAAAGATGTCGGACTCGATGTCTAAGAGTTTAGATAAGGCAAAAGAACTGGTTCGTTCTTTTAAGCTTATCTCCTTAGATCAGCATTTAAATGAACGCAAAGAGATAGCCCTTAAGGCCTATGTCGAAGATATCTTATTAAGTTTGCATTTTAAGTTAAAACATACGCAAATTGAGATTGACAATGCCATCCCAATTACATTAAAAATTAATGCGCAATCTAGTGCCCTGTTTCAAATCTTTGGTAATCTTATCTTAAACTCTATTAAGCATGGTTTTGATGAGGATGAAGCAGGAAAAATAAGCATTAATGCTAATCAAGATGAAAATGGCCTTAATATTACCTACAAAGATAATGGAAAAGGGATGAATGAAGAGACCTTAGAACATGTTTTTGAGCAGTTTTACACGACCAAAAAAGAGAGTGGTGGAACGGGCTTAGGTATGTATATCTTGTATGATCTTGTGGTGAACACCATGGGTGGAAAGATAGAGTTAAACTCTACATTAGGCAAGGGTGTTGAGTTCAATCTTCACATTCCTCTTAACTAAGAGAAGCTCTAAAAAATTAATGTGATACTTCTGTGAGAACTAAGCCATATACTTAATGCAACAATTTAGGTATGTGAGGTCCAATGAAAGAGACAAAGCCAATGAGTGATAGCGAACTTCTTACCATACAAAAAAATATCATAGCTTTTGAAGAGAATAAAAATCATATATTACATCAATGGATATCCTATGAAGACCCTAAAAAGATCTTACATTTTCATGATATTGATGCGGCTTATTTTCAAGATTATTATGCCTCTGGTGTTTTTGATTATTTTATGTCCGTTATTAAAAGAGAGAAGGAGTTAGGGGATTGTCCTGTGATGAAAGAGCTCTTAAGCTACCTGAAGGACAGGGATGTTTCAGCCAATGAACTTTTTATTATCTGTAGTCATTTTAGAAAGTCCATGGTTGACTTTTCGTATGATGAAAAAATAAATTCTAAAACACTTTTTGATGAGATTTCGTATGTTTTTGATGAGAATTTTTCGGGGGTGTTAAAGCTCTATACGGACACTATTTTTCAAAAAGAGCAAGAAATTGCTAAAAACGTGCAGCTTTTAAATGAGTATAAAAAAGCACTTGATGAAAGTGCTATTGTCTCTAAGACAGATGTTAATGGCATTATCACCTACGCTAATGAAAACTTTTGTGATATTTGTGGGTACAGTAAAGAGGAACTTATAGGGCACTCTCATAACCTCGTAAGACATCCTAAGACAGATGATGAAATGTTTGAGAAGATGTGGGCAACGCTTAAAACCAAAAAAATCTTTCAAGGTACGATTCAAAACCGTGCTAAAAATGGAAATTCTTACTTTTTGGATATTACTATTGTTCCTATTCTCGATCCTTTTGAAGGGGTGAGTGAGTTTATTGCTATTGGATATGAGGTAACAACACTGGTTAAAGCGCGGCAAGAAGCCCTGGATGCAGGAAAGGCAAAAGAGGCCTTTTTATCGTCTATGAGTCATGAGATACGTACCCCCTTAAATGCCATTTTAGGCTTTGTTTCTATCCTTTTAGAAGAGGAAAAAGATGCTAAACATAGTCACTACTTACGTATTATTAACAACAGTGGAGAGAACCTTTTAGGTATTATTAATGATATTTTAGACCTTTCAAAACTTCGTAGTGGTGCCTTTAAGGTGGAGCAAAAGAATTTTAATCCGCATACAGAGTTTTCACATACCTTAGAGCTATTTTCACAAAATGCTTATGCAAAGTCCATTTTAATTCGCTCCTTTATTGACCCCTCTATGCCTTATGAACTGGTTTCTGATCCACTTCGCATCAAACAGGTTTTTTCAAATCTCTTTTCGAATGCAATTAAGTTTACTCCGGAGTATGGTGAGATAGAGGTTGTAGTGGAGTATGCAAATAAAAAAATAAAAATCTTAGTGTGTGATAATGGAGAAGGGGTTAAAAAAGAAGATCAAGAGATGATCTTTGACGCCTTTAAACAAAAACAAGAGACCCAAGGAGGAACGGGGCTTGGGTTATCTATCTCTAAACAGTTAGCCGAGCATATGGGAGGAGATGTGCGTTATATGGAGCGTTTACCCCATGGAAGTTGTTTTGAGTTTAGTGTTCCTGTTGAGGCGTCTGAAACAGCAGGAGAAATGCCTTTTGACGTGACACCTTTTCAAAAGCTTCGTATTGCAGTTTTTTGTGATAAGACACAGATTGAACAGCGCTATAAGTACATTCGGCGTTATTGGGACAGTTTTAACCTTAACACCTTTTGTATTCGCTCTTTGTATGATGATGAGTATGACCTTCTATTTTTTATTGATGCTTATGTCAATGATGCTATGCGAGAAGAGATTATGAAGCTAGATGTCCCTAGTATCGCGCTTTTAAACACACCTAGTAAAAAATATGATAACTGCTCGCATATCACCTCCTTGGTGTATCCTATCTATTGTGAGAAGATGTACAGTAGTTTTTTAGAAGCACTGGAGATGACCACGAGGGATGATGCCAAATACGTTAAAAAAGAGCAACAGCGCCGTTTTAAAGGACATATCCTTGTGGCTGAAGATAATTTTGCTAACCAGGAGCTTATTAAGATTATTTTGGAGCGGTATGGTTTAAGTTATTATATTGCCTCAGATGGTTTGGAGGCGGTGAGTACCTTTAAGGTAGCCTCTTTTGACTTAGTTTTTATGGATGAGCAGATGCCGATTAAAGATGGTCTTGAAGCGACTAAAGATATCTTAAAATATGAAAAAACGCATGCTAAAAAACACGTGCCTATTATTGGCTTGAGTGCTAATGTGATTGAGGGTGCTAAAGAGAGGGCCCTCTCCTTTGGATGTGATGCTTTTTTAGGTAAACCTCTGGTGATTAAAGAGTTTGAAGCCATCTTACAAGCGTATTTACAAGAACAAGAAGTAGTTGAACAAGCCTTTAGTGCAGTGAAGCTTGAGGATACAAGAATTGACCTTCAGCGTCTTAAAGAGGAGCTTCTTTTAGAAGATGATGAGGTTTTATTACTTCTGCAAACCTTTGTTAAAAAGATGAAAAAATCCCTTCCAGTTTTAGCTAAGGCTATTGAGCAAAAAGATTTTAATAAGATTGGTTTAGAAGCCCACTCGATTAAAGGCTCTGCCTCTAATTTTAGGTTTGAAGAGTTAGAATCACTCTCAGCTGGATTAGAGGAGGCGGCGCGTAAAAAAGAGGCAGGGTTTGATTACCTTAAGAGCTTAGAAAAAATTAGTGAGATTGTTAAGAGTATGAGCAAAGAGTAAGCAATCTGCTTAATCTTCTATATAATACCCCATTCCCGAAGCGTTTAAAATGATATCTGTGGGTAACTTGTTTCTTAATCGCCATACCAAGGTGCGCACACTGTTCTCAGTCGCTCCCTCTTCTTCCCAAACATAATTCATTGCCTGCTCAAAACTTACAACAAGACCGAGTTGAGAGACAAGTAAGCGAACAAAGGCATTCTCTTTTTTAGTGAGCTTTATCTTTTTATCTTTATAAAAGGTTTCACAGGTCCCAATATCAAGATGATAATCGTGTGCAAATGGTACAAGGGGTTTATCAGAAACTTTTTTAGTATATAAGAGCTTTTCAAGCTGTTCTTTACTGACTTGAAGGGTGTTAATATCTTCTTTAAGTTTGCGCTCTTCTTGAAACTTGTAAAGGGCCATTTGAATGGTGGTATGAAGGCTTTTTGGATCAAAGGGTTTGACGATATAACCATAAGGTTCAGTCACCTTTGCTTCATCTAAGATCTCATTTTCAGCATGTGAAGTGAGATAGATAAAAGGGATAGAGTGTTTGCTCTTAATGTAAGAAGCAAGACCAATACCATCAGTGTTGTCTTGTAAAGAGATATCTAAAAGTATAGCGTCTGGTTCATATATTTTGATCTTATTACGAGCTTGAATAGTGTTTTCAGCAATAGAAACAACCTCATAATCTAGTTTTTTAAGGGCCATCTTAAGGTGCATTGCAGTGACTTCATCATCTTCAACAATTAAAATTTTTTCTTTAGACATTTCCTATCCTCAAATGTATATTCGTTGACTACGCTTAGGTATTATAACAGTTTTACATCAAGTAGTTATCACAAAAGTGAAAGTCGTTTTTTTGTGAGTGGATGAATTTTTTACAAGAGTGTTATATGGCCTCGTGAGAGTTTTACCTTGTTTTTGTGTTCGAGCTCTTTGAGTGTACGACTGATGACGACTCTTGAGGTACCTAAGACATTGGCGAGTTCTTCATGTTTGATACTAATAAGACTATCTCCTTGGGCTTGAAGCCATTTAAGTATTCGCTCATCAAGACGTCTGAATTTTATATCTTCAATGAGGGTGGCTAAAGAGCCCATTCGAATGGTATATAAGGAGAAGATGTATTTTTGATATGCATCATTTTGATGCATCAGTGACTTGACTACCTCTTCTTTTAATAAATAGCCTTGGATGTCAGTTTGCGTGATTGCTGAACCTATGGCTTCAGTACTTGAGAGGGTTGAAGCAGTATTGATAATACATTGCTCGCCTGCTTTAAGGGTGTATAAGGTAAGTTCATCCGTACCTTCAGCTTGAATATACAGACGTACCTCTCCTGAGGTTAGAAGTAAGATCTCATGGCAGATATCACCTTGATAAAAGAGGATGTTACCAGCAGGCACACGCACTTCTTGTAAGTTCTTGTGTAAGAAAGTTTTTTGTTCAGGACTAAGGGTCTTAATAAAACTAAATATATCTAAGTTCATAACTATTCCTAAGAAGTTTGTTTTAGAAATATTATACACCCCTTAGCTAAAACTACCCTCGCTAAGCCTTTTTTGTAGAACATCCCGTGTTTAAGCCCAAAAGTGCATACAAAGGACAAAAACTAATTAAAGAAGTTCCTAAGGCGATGACACCAACAATTCCCAAATACCAATACGGCGTTAAAACGGCTGCGGCTAAAAGCACGAGACCCAATACTGCTCGAATGATTCTATCTATTTTTCCTAAGTTACACATGTTAAATCCTTTTTTGTTTAGATATCACCATTATAAAAGATTTTGAAAAAAGTGTGTGTTACTTGAGTTACATTCGATACAATAAGTTTATGAATGATATATATAAAGACAGACGAAATAAAATTTTAAATCAGATGGACAATGGGATTGCCCTTTTGCCGTCTGCAAAGATGCAAATACGAAGTAATGATACTGAATTTCCATTTAGACAAGAGAGTAGTTTTTATTATTTAACAGGGTTTGATGAACCTGATTGCCTTTTACTTTTATGTAAAAATGAAAAAGAGAGTAAGTGTGTTCTTTTCTTGCGTGAGAGAGATCCTAAGATAGAGATGTGGGTAGGCAAGCGGTTAGGGGTAGATGCTGCTTGTAAGGCTTTAGATATAGACGAGGCTTATGATATTGCTAAGCTTGAAGAAGAACTTCCCGCACTTTTTACGGGGTATCACAATTTATATGTAGATACCTTTAGTGATAACAGCTATCTTTTTCAGGCCAAGAGTGTAGCCAACAACTTATTTCATAGCCGTGGTATAGATATCTCTCCTAGAAGTTTTATTCATCTTAATACCCTTATTGAAAAAGAGCGTTTAGTTAAAGAACCTTATGAACTGGAACAAATTAAAAAAGCGCTGGATATTACGAAAAATGCCCATCATGCTGCTATGGCGATGGTTAAGCCGGGGATGAAAGAGTATGAGATTCAAGCTCTGATTGAATATATCTTTAAAAAAGAGGGCTCGAAGCATGATGCTTATGAGAGTATCGTTGCAGGTGGAAATAATGCTAATACCTTACACTATGTGCAAAACTCAGCTGTGTTAAATGATGGGGAGATGATGTTAATTGATGCGGGATGTGAGTGGAATTATTATGCCAGTGATATTACCCGAACGACACCTATTAATGGAAAATTTTCAAAGGCTCAACAAGCACTGTATGAGGGGGTATTAGATGCTCAAGAGAAGATAATTAAAGCTATTAAACCCGGTATTAGTAAACAGTTGTTGCAAGAGAAGAGTGAACTACTTTTAGCGCAAGTAATGATGGACCTTGGTATTTTAAACGGCTCTTTTGAAGAGATTATGGAGACGAAGTCTTATAAAAAATATTATCCACACGGTATTGGTCACTGGATGGGCTTAGATGTGCATGACACCTGTCCCTACAAGGACGAAAAAGGTGAAGAGATACTCTTTAGTGAAGGGATGGTTTTAACGATTGAACCCGCTATCTACCTGCCTGAAAATGATTTGGACATCCCACAGATGTATAGGGGTATAGGAATCCGCACAGAAGATGATGTTGTGGTTACGAAAAGTGGGAATGAAAACCTCTCTAGGGGTATTGCTAAAACCGTAGAAGAGATAGAAAGAGTCTGTGCAAAAGATTATAGAGAATTTTTGTAGGCACTTTGAGCTAGGCTGTCTCTTTGAGTATAATGACAAAAAAACTATGAGAGAAAAATGAATAAAAGTGTCATAACTAACCTTTTAGCCTTATGTCTGTCTATTGCAGGATACTTTTTAGTGGAACCCTTTCATCTTCCTGTGTTGTATATGGGACTGTTTGCACTTTCAGGAGCGCTTACCAATGCGCTTGCGGTGCATATGCTTTTTGAGAAGGTGCCTTTGTTGTATGGCTCGGGTGTTATCTCGCAGAACTTTGAATCTTTTAAGGGCAGTATTAAAGAACTTATGATGAATGAGTTTTTTACGCCTGAGAATATGAAACGGTTTTTAGAACAAGAAGAGAAACATTTAGACTTAGAACCTGTAATTGAAAAAACAGACTTTGCGCCTGCCTTTGATGCGCTTTCTAAAACAGTAATGGAGTCCTCTTTTGGTGGGATGCTAGGAATGTTGGGTGGAGAAAAAGCGATAGAGTCTTTGCGCGGGCCTTTTGAAAAGAAGATGAAAGTGGCCGTTAAAGCCATTGCTCAAAGTGAAGCCTTTCAAGAGAATATTAATGAGACATTAGCGAGTTCTGATTTGAGTCAAGATATTAATGTCAAAATTGAAGCTGCTATCAATGCGAGAATGGATGAACTTGATGCGAATATGGTCAAAGGGATGGTACAAAAAATCATTTCTGAACATCTGGGTTGGCTTGTGGTCTGGGGTGGAGTATTTGGTGGACTTATAGGTCTTGTTTCAGCCTTTGTGATGCAAGCACTGTAAGCTTTGAGATATTTTAAACTCTAAACCTTCAGCATATTTACCTTACAGTTGGGCATAGCTCATCTGTTTTTTATAAATATTATTTCACTATTTAAAACTATTCTTAATATTACATTAATAATTTATATTAATGTAATATTGTAGTAATGCTAATGAAATACAATTCCTTGATATCGTTCAAAGGGGTTGGTGTGATTGCAAAGTTACAAAAAGAGAGTCTGTTTTTTGGCATCTTGCTTGTGGTGTTTTCGGGATATTTTATCTATTGGGGATTTGGGTACATTCTAGAAGGCACCTCATTTATTTTTCTTCTTGCCGCATTATTTGGTATTTTTATGGCCTTTAATATCGGTGGAAATGATGTGGCAAACTCTTTTGGAACCAGTGTAGGGGCAAAAACGCTGACCATAAAGCAAGCCCTGATTGTCGCAGCGGTGTTTGAGGTCAGTGGGGCTATGATTGCTGGTGGGGAGGTGACGAAAACAATTCGAAAAGGGATTGTTGACTTATCGAGTCTTAGTATTGATGTGCACCAATTTATTGCCATAATGATGTCAGCACTTCTTGCGGCTGCTATCTGGTTACTGTTTGCCTCAAAAAGAGGGCTCCCTGTCTCTACGACACACTCAATTATTGGGGGGATTGTAGGAAGTTCTATTGCTATGGGAGTTTTTATAGGTGGTAGTGCTTCTGCGTTTGAACTGGTGCATTGGGACAAAATAATGATGATTGCCCTTTCTTGGGTGATTTCGCCTATTTTAGGTGGCTTGATGGCCTATGTCATTTTTTGGATTATTAAGCGTAAGATTATAGATTATAATGAAGGGGCTGAAGAGGCTTTGAAGTTATTAAAAAAAGAGAAAAAAGAGCTAAAGTCCAACAGTAAGAGCCGCCTCTCTGAGATGCAAGAACAAGACCGCCTTTGTGAACTTTCACTGATGGCTATGGACGCAGAAGCCAAAGAGGAAGAGGACTGTTCGGCCAATGAGGTGGAGAGTTATTATTATAAAGAGTTAGAACTTATCCACAAAAAGAAGGAGATGTTACGTCCGTATAAGGCGATGGAACTTTACCTCCCTTTTATTGCTGGTTTTGGAGCGGTAGTTATTACGGGCTTAGTGATTTTTAAGGGCATTAAGCATATGCATGTGGGCCTAAGTGGGATTCAAAACTTTTTGATTATTGCTATGGTAGCGACCTTGATTTACTTAGCGACCTTTGTGTATAGCCGCTCTTTAAAGGGAAAAAGCCTTAAAACAGCGACTTTTTTAACCTTTAGTTGGTTACAAGTCTTTACCGCTTCTGCCTTTGCTTTTTCACATGGTTCAAATGATATTGCCAATGCAATCGGACCTTTTGCAGCAGTATTAGATGCGCTTAGAACAGGGGATACGGGTGCCTCAGCACCGGTTCCACCAGTGGTCATGTTGACCTTTGGGGTTGCACTTGTCGCAGGTTTATGGTTTATTGGAAAAGAGGTAATAGAAACGGTTGGAACAAAGCTAACACACATCTTTCCAGCCTCGGGTTTTGCAGCGGAATTGGGTGCGAGTTCTGTTATTTTACTGGCATCTGAACTAGGGATTCCTGTTTCAAGTACGCATATTTTAATTGGGGCTATCTTAGGGATTGGCTTAGTCAATGCTCAAACGAATTGGAAGCTAATGCAGCCTATTGCCATGGCCTGGATCATCACCTTGCCTGCCGCGGGTGTAATGAGTTCTATTATATTGTATGTTTTGTTAAAATTGATATAGTACTAGCAAAAGTTATTTGAAGTGACTATGGGATGCTCATTTTCTAAAAAAACTTTGCGCTCTTTGGGCCTTATTTAGTGACAGTCAGGGTGACATCACCTATACTTATCACTTCTCCTACAGTAATTTTCGCTCGTTTTCTAAGTTCTTCTTCACCGTTGCGTTTGACATAACCTTGGGCAACAAGTTGTTTCGCCTCGGCCCCACTATCGACAAGGTCAGCCGCCTTAATTAGTTTATACAGTTCGATATATTCATCTGTTATTTTAAATTCCATAAAGTTCCATTAATTTAATTTATGAAGGCAATCATAACCTATTGCTGTTAAAATAGTAGTTAAGTGTTGCTCTAAGTTAAAAGGATGAAGATGAAGAAATGGCGATTGGATTTTAGAATTTGGCATTGGGTACATGCATTTGTGGTGCTTGCTTTACTCTCAACGGTGTTTTTACGCAAGACCTTTCTCTCTTGGCGTAGTAATAGTGAGATACTTGCATCTAAACTTTTAAGTATGGATGTTAATGTCAGTAGTGAACAGGCAAAGATATTGGCTAAGGCTGTTCGAGCGCCCATGTGGGAGTGGCATATTCTTTTTGGGTATGCCTTAGCCTTGCTACTGCTTATTAGAGTGATACTCTTTTTTACGAAAAGTGGTAAGCAAAACTACATTAATATAAACACGTTTAGTCTGCATAAAAAGTTGGTAAAGTTTGGATACATAGGGATTTATACGGTACTTGCTTTTATGAGTATCAGTGGTTTAATACTTGTCTTTTATAAGGACTTGGGTTTGTTAAAAGAGACAGCACATAATATTAAAGAAGTCCATGAGGCGGTCTTTAATCTGGTCTGGGTTTTTGTCTTACTTCATATTGGGGGTTTAGTGGTGGCTGAACAGGGAGATGATAAGGGTATTATTTCAGATATGATACATGGGGGTAAACAAGATAAATAGGGGGAAATGAAAGAGTAGGATTACCACTCTTTCTAGGTGTCTTTTACCAAGTGTCTCTTGGTGGGCGTGCTGGACGAGGACGAGCTTCATTTACACGCAGGGTTCTTCCATCAAATTCTTTACCTTCAAGATCTGAAATCGCTTCATCTGCGCAAGAGCCATCGGCCATCTCGACAAATCCGAATCCACGAAATCTACCTGTTTCACGGTCATTAACAAACTTAACTGAATTTACTTCTCCAAACTCTGCAAATAAATTTTGCAAGTCCTCTTCGGTTTTACTATAAGGGATATTCCCAACATAGATCTGTTTCACATTGCACTCCGTTGATATTGTAAATATTATTATAAAACTGTAAATAACAGAAATAAATAATATAAAAATCATGATAATACAATTCAACTTAATTAAAACTTTAAAATATATAAGAATTTGTAATTTATTTAAAATGGAAAACATTTCCTTGAAATGTCCTAACAAGTTTTATTTTGTGAGACATTAGGTACAATATGCTAACTTAGGAAACAAAGATTATTTATGAAAACAAACAGTTTGTATATCTCATCGCTTAAGCCGCATGCTGGAAGTCTCATTGTGAGTATGGGAATGATGGAAATTTTAGGAGCTCGCTTTCAAAAGGTGGCATTTTTCCGGCCCTTTATAGAAAAAGAACACGACAGTGACATAGACTTTATGCTTGAACATTATAATTTAGATATGTCGTATGAGAAAGCCTTTAGTTTTTATGTAGATGATGTGGAGAAGATGATCTCAGAAAAGGGAATAAAAAAAGTTTTTTCCAAAATATTAGAAGATTTTAAAGCCTTAGAATCAGAATATGATTTTGTCTTATGTGAGGGGCTGAGTCGTGATAGTTTTACCAATAGTATTATGCAAGACCTTAACATAGCCGTGAGTAAAAATTTAGGTACTCCTTTTATCTCTGTGATTAATGCTAAAGGTAAAAGTGTTGTAGAGATAGATGAAGAGTTAGCGATTGAAAATGATATGTTAGGTAAACAAGGGTGCAAACACTTTGCCAGCTTTATCAACAGAGTTTCAGATCAAGATTTCAAGGAAGTCTCTGAAAAATATGCAAGAGAAGATAATGTCTTTGTCTTACAAGAGATAGCTGAACTCGACTTCACAACACTTTGGGATGTCCTTCATAAGCTTGATTGTGAGCCACTTGTTTCAAATGAACTTGGTCTTCATCGTACTATTAAACGTACACAAATTGCAGCAATGACCCTAGAAAATTACCTAAGCCAGATGAAAGAGGGTGATTTTGTCATTGTACCCGGGGACAGAGTTGATATTATTGTCGGGATTTTAGCGGCATATCACTCTAAGCATTATCCTAGTATATCAGGTATTATGCTTACGGGTGGTCTGCTTCCCTCAGATGAGGTGATAAACTTATTTAATGGGATGGATAAGAGCTTTAGTATCCCGCTTTTGCACTCGCAAGAAGATACCTTTAGTGTCGCCTTAAGTATGCAAAGGGTACACGCAAAGATACGTCCTGATTGTGATCGAAAAATAGCCTTGGCCATAGGGGCCTTTAATGCTAGTGTGAATGCCGCATCTTTGGCGGAGAAGTTTCTTGAATTTAACTCTAAGATTACCACACCACTCATGTTTGAATTTTCTCTGTTTGAAAAGGCCCGTGAAAATAAGAAATGCATTGTTCTTCCTGAAAGTTCAGATGAAAGGATACTGCGTGTGACTGAGATACTCTTACGCCGAAATGTGGTGAATATTATTCTTTTGGGCAACAAAGAGGAGATAGAATACAAGGCACAATCCCTTCATCTAGACATTCAAAAGGCGAAGATTATAGAGATAGAGAGTTCCCCTCTTTTAGAGAAGTTTTCTCACCACTTTTACCAGATGCGAAAGAAAAAAGGGCTGAGCCTAGCAGCTGCAAAGGATGCTATGGTGCATTCGACTTACTTTGCGACTATGATGGTAGAGCTAGGATATGCTGATGGAATGGTCTCTGGGGCTATTCATACGACCCAAGATACGATTCGTCCTGCCTTGCAGATTATTAAAACAGATAAAGAGGTGAGCTTGGTTTCTAGCTTGTTTTTTATGTGTATGGATACGCGGGTTTTAGTGTATGCGGATTGTGCTATCAACCAAGACCCCAATGCCAAAGAGTTGGCACAAATTGCTATCTCATCGGCTAAGACAGCAAAAGAGTTTGGCTTAGATGTTAATGTGGCAATGCTTTCTTACTCGACAGGGGATTCAGGAAAGGGTGAGGAGGTTGAAAAGGTTAAAGAAGCAACGGCCCTAATACAAGAACTAGAACCTGAACTTTTAGTAGAAGGTCCTATCCAATATGACGCGGCTATTGACCCTATTGTCGCCATGAAAAAGCTGCCTAACTCTAAGGTAGCAGGACAGGCAACGATCTTTATCTTTCCTGATTTAAACACAGGAAATAATACCTACAAGGCAGTACAACGTGCTTCTGGGGCCATTGCTATTGGCCCAGTTTTACAAGGTCTTAAAAAGCCTGTTAATGATCTAAGTCGAGGGTGTTTGGTACCAGACATTGTCAACACCGTCGCTATTACCGCCATACAAGCAGGTCGTAGATGAAGATTTTAGTAATTAATGCTGGGAGTTCATCCTTAAAGTTTAAACTTTATAAGATGTTAGATGAGAGTGTGATATGTGCTGGACTGCTTCAAAACATTGGAAAAGACACCAGTGCTATTGGATTTAAATACCTAGATGAGGTGTATGAGAAAAGAGTTGAGATAAAAGACCATGAGCATGCCTTTAAGTTGTTGTTTGACCTTCTTTTTGAGAAGGGGGTTTTACTTGAGTTAAGTGAGCTGTATGGGGTAGGACACCGTGTGGTACATGGGGGAGATAGGTTTGTTAAGGCACAAAAGGTAGATGAAGCACTGTTGCAGGCACTAAAGAACTTTATACCCCTTGCTCCCTTACATAACCCTTCCAACATCCAAGGTATGCAAGCCGTAAAACAGCAGGCTGCTAGCCTTAGGCAAGTGGCTGTGTTTGATACAGCTTTTCATCATACGCTTCCACAGTATGCTGCGCGTTATGCCCTGCCTACTGAACTTTATGAGAAAGATAAGATTAGACGTTATGGCTTTCATGGTACCTCTCATGAGTATGTGCTAAAAGAGATGAGTAGGCACTTAAACAAGTCGGTAAGCGAGACGACTATCATCTCTTTACATTTAGGTAATGGGGCGAGTGCTTGCGCAATTAAAGCAGGAGAAAGTGTCGATACTTCCATGGGAATGACCCCTTTAGAGGGGCTGGTAATGGGAAGTCGAAGTGGGGATATTGATCCTTCTATTATTTTTTATCTGCATCAGCAAAAGGGGCATAGCTTAGAGCAGATAGAGATTATGCTAAATCAAGAGAGTGGACTTTTTGGTATCTGTAAAGAGAATGATATGCGCCTTATCTTAGCTCAGGCAAAAGAGGGTAATGCTTATGCTTTAGCCTTAGATATTTATGTGTATAGGATTAAAAAATATATTGGTGCTTATTTGGCCATTTTAGGTAAGGTAGATGGTATTGTGTTTACTGGGGGTATTGGGGAGAATTCAAGTGAGATACGAGAGATGATACTACAAGGTTTAGAAGGTTTAGGGATACAGATGGATAGAGAAAAGAACAAGAATACTAAGAAAGAAGAGGTCTTTTTTCATTTAGAAGGGGCTCAGATTAAATTGGCCGCCATAGCAACGAATGAAGAGTTGGCCATTGCCTTAGCAACGAAGGCCGTTTTAGAGGAAGAAATAGATGGATAAAGTCTGTTATTGCGATAGTAAAAAAACATTTAAAAGCTGTTGTGAACCTTTTCTTAAAGGTGAAAAAGAGCCGAGTAGCGCCTTGGCACTAATGCGTTCTCGTTACAGCGCTTATGCCTTAAAAAATGGAAGGTATCTGTATGAGACCTGTTCTAATAAATTGAAAAATAGTGACGATATAGAAGCTATTGAAAAACAAGAGATACAGTGGTTAGGACTAAAGGTAGAAAGCTTTAGTGAAAATGAGGTCTGCTTTATGGCATACTACAAAGAAGATGAACGTGTTTATGTTATGAAAGAGCACTCTTTATTTATCGTAGAAGATGGAAAAATACGATACCATAGTGGGACAATGTTAGACGCACAGATTGGACGCAATGAACTCTGTCCTTGCGGTTCAGGTAAAAAATATAAAAGATGTTGTTCATAGATAAGGATACGGGTGAAAATAACTCAGCAGTTTGATATTAAATCAGGTGTACATACAATGCAGCTTATGGATGATGGTAAACTAGCCGTTATCGATGTAAAAAACGATTTTCGTATTTATGACTTGGATGCGTATAAGTTGATTGATGGATTTAAAAGTAAACTTGCTACTAATGTTTTATATATCAATAATATGGCCATCTCAAGTGACGCTAAGTACCTAAGTCTGTATGATAAAGAGAAAAAAGAGGTAGTCGTTTTTGATAATATCAAACGGAGTTTTAGCTTTGATATTGCCTCACACCCTGGAGGCGTTGAAACCGTTGCCTTTACACTGGATAATAAGTACCTAATCACAGGGGGTATGGAAGGCCGTCTGTATATGTGGTCGGCTGTTACGGGTAAGAAGGTGGATACCCTTTCGCATCATTATGACTCAATTTCTGCCATTAGTTCAAATGAAAATGGACGTTGGATAGCCACGGCTGGGTATGATAAGGTGATTAAGGTCTTTAACCGCTCTTTTCGCAAAAATCATTATAAACTCATATCCCACCAAGAACCTGTGACTACGGTTAGTTTTCTCTCAGGTCAACGTCTTTTGTCAACGGACAAAGAGGGCACGATCTTGATCTGGGATGTAGTGAAATCAAGTGTGATTGCTCGGCTTGAGAAGTTTAACGCTCATATTACCGCGGTCTGTTTTGATAAGGAAGAAAAGTTTTTATATGTTGCTGGTTTAGGGGGGATGGTAGGTCTGTATGACTTGCAAGAACAGAAGTTATTAAAGTTAGATTTTTTAAAACAGTTAGCCGGTATTACCCAGATGCATTATTGCGATGAACGGCGTCTGCTTATCTTTGGTTTGAGTAATGGTCATGTGCCTATTTATGATCTAAATGCCCCTGAAGTAGAGTTTGTAGAGTTTATGAAACAAAAGAAATTTGATGCCTGCTACGAGCTGGCTGAAGATAATCCACTTTTACATTTCAGTGAGGTTTATGAGCGATTAGAAGAACTTTTTAATAAGGCGTATAACCATGCCACCCAGCTTTTAAGAGAGCAGAAAAGGGATGCGGCTAAGGAGTTGTTAAAACATTTTAATGCTACCTCTGCAAAGCGCTTAATAATCCAAAAACTTTTTAATGACTTCGCTCTTTTTTCGACTTTTTTAAACGCAGTCAATGGAAAAAAATACATGATGGCTTACTCTTTAGCTGAAGAGCATTCTGCCTTAAAAGAGACACCAGAATATGAAAAGATGGAAGAAGAGTGGAACAAAATTTTATTAGTGATTAGAAAAATTATTAATGATAAATCAGCAGAAGAGAAGATTAAACAACTCTTTAAACCGTTTATGGGGATACCGGGTAAAAATTTGATTATCAAGTCTTTATACTCTAACCGAAATGTGTTTATTCTCTTTCGAAAGCATCTGCTAGAAAAAGATTATTTTAATGCCTTTAAATTAGTACAGGGACACCCTTTTTTAGAAGAGTTTGAGGAGTATGAAAAGCTAGTGCAAATTGGAAGAATGTTTAAGGATAAAACACTGGCAACCTTTAATGATGGAAGTTATTACGACGCGGTTAAACTCTGTGAGATACTCATCCTTTTTCCAGAACAAAAAGAGTTTGCAGAGAGCCTTAAAGAGAAGGCCAATATCTACGCAGAGACCATGCAGTACTTTGCTGAGAAAAAGTTTTCAGCCGTGTATAACATGATAGAAGAGAACCCTTATTTAGAAGATGCAAAGATTACTACGGAGATAGAAGAGGGCTTTTTAAGGTATTATGAAAAGGCTGAAAATTATGCGGCGAGTGGTAACGTAGCGGCAGTTAAAAAGGTAATGGAAAAGTTTTCAAAAATAAAATCAAAGATGCCTTCTATTTATCATTTAATTAAAATTGCGTATTGGGCACAGATAGAAGAAGCGGCCTTGGCTAAAAAAAGTGAGTCGGCTCTGCAAGCGGCCTTTTCTCAGTATCAAAAGACCTTTGGATATGAGAGTATGTTAGATGATGTACTTAAAAGCATTCAACAAAAAAGAAGTCTAAATATTAGTTTTGATGTCAATATGACGAAGAGTTACAGTGGCAGTGTAGATGCCTTGGCCTTGAGTCTATTTTAAGGATAAAACCTCTACATCACTAAAGTTTTCCCATCTGTTCTCTAAGGTTTCATTATAGCTGTACACCATAGATATCATCTCTGTTTTTACCAGTCTAGGTTTGACTTGGGTATTGACCTTTGCTCTGAAGCTTTGAGACTTTTTAAGCTTAGAGTTCGCGTGAAAGCTCGCAAGCATATAGCCTAAGGCAGCAGCATACTTTTTATAAGCACGTGTTTTTTGTGACTGTGGTTTTAGCTTTAAAGTAGGATTGAGTTTATTAATAAAAAATGTCTGCTTATTGATACTGATACGGCTTGCGTAAGGGGTCTTGTTAAAACTAGAGAGGGCCTCTTTCTTATGGGTTTGACTGCTACTGAGGTAGGCTTTCTTCATGCTTTCATTAATATAATAACTCATAGGAAGGGTGTCAGCCGATAGAATAAAAATCATATCATCATAATTACTATCACTTCTACCTTCACTCAGAAGAAGGTAGTTTCCATAATTGTCTTTGGCGATATCTTTAATGGCTAAAAGATTAAAATTATTGAGGTATCTGTTAAGTTCAGTCGTAATCTTTTGCGTCTCTTTTTGATTGGGTTTGGATAAACCTTCAAATTGCGTTTTAAAATGACGTTTGTTCTCTTTTAGTTTAGTATATTGTAAAAGTAAGTCACTCTCTTTTGCTTCAATCAGAGCATCATCGATGCAAGGACAGAGCATTTTAGGATCTTTTAAACGGTCAAAATAACCCTCTACTAAAGTTCCTAAAATTGCCTTCTCTTTAGAGCCTGAAAAGTCAGAGTCCTCTTGCATCTTTAAAAGAAGGTCGCTTAAGAGGGTAAAGAGGTCATATCGGTAGTCACCTAGGTGGCTGTACTGTTCGTCATTTAGTGTCGCACGAACCTGAGGATCTTGTGAGGTGGCTAAGGTTTTAAGGTAGATGTTCCCATGTATCCAAGTGATATACGCTTGTGAGTTTAGCTTAGCGCTTTGTTTGTCAAAATAGGCATAACTTGACAAAGGGGTTTGATGTAAATAGGTTTGAATACTCTCTTGCATCTCTTGTAGGAGTTTGTAGCTTTGTTTACTCTCTTGCATAGGATACTTAATATGTAACTCTTTGGACTCATCCAGACCGTAGCAGAGGTGTAAAACAGTAAGAAGTAGAATCATAAATTTCATAAATTCTCCTTTTCTATCTGTAATTTTATCATTTTAATAAACGAAAAATAATAAATATAGTTATTTTGGATTCAAACATAAGCTTTGATTAAGTGAAAACTTCTAAACAGTTATTAACCTAGTCTAAGCTATAATTTCGACTTCAAAACAAAAATGAGTTTCTTGTAAAGTGTTATACCCACAATATTTTGTAAGAAACTATAACTAAAGGAAATAAATCAATGGTATCAGTTAACAATTTAATTATGCGTTTTGGCTCGCGTGTACTTTTTGATAATGTAAATTTAAAGCTTGACCAACACAAACGTTATGGTCTAATTGGCGCAAATGGGGCGGGTAAAACGACCTTTTTAAAGATTTTATCAGGTGAGATTAATGAGTATGAAGGTGAAGTTTCTATTGGTTCGGGTCTTAAAGTTGGTGTTTTAGGACAAAATCAATTTGCTTTTGAAGACTTTACAGTCATGGACGCGGTTTTATATGGAAACAGACGTCTGTATGATGCGATCAAAGAGAAAGAAGATCTTTATGTTAATGGTGACTTTGATTCAGATGAGACCAATAACCGTTTGGCTGAGTTAGAGACAATCTGTGTTGAAGAAGATCCAACTTATGAGTATGATGTGCACATTACTAAGATTTTAGAAAACCTTGGTATCCCTTCAGAGGTTCATAATGACTTAATGTCAACGGTGGAGTCTTCGACAAAAATCAAGGTACTTTTAGCGCAGGTTTTATACCCTAAGCCTGATGTTCTTTTCCTTGATGAGCCGACGAATAACCTTGATATCGACACCATTGGTTGGTTAGAAAATGAACTTAAACGTCATGAAGGAACCTTAGTAGTTATCTCTCACGATAGACACTTTATTAACTCTGTTGTGACGCATATCCTTGATGTGGATTTTCAAAAGATCCGTCAGTTTACAGGGAATTATGATGAGTGGTATATCGCTTCGACAGTAATGATGAAACAGTTAGAAGCAGATCGTTCTAAGGCAGAAAAAGAGAAGGCAGAGTTAGAAGCCTTTGTAAGACGTTTCTCGGCGAATGCCTCTAAGGCAAAACAAGCCACCTCAAGACAAAAGCAGTTAGAGAAGATCAATATCGAAGATATTAAGCCTTCTTCACGACGTGATCCTTCTATTGTCTTTAAGGCTAAACGTCAAATGGGAGGCGAAGCCTTAGAAATCCTTGATGTAACACATGATTATGGCGAGGGTGAGGGAACCTTACTTAATGGTCTTTCTTTACGTTTTGAACCGAATGAGAAGGTAGCGATTATCGGTCCCAATGGTATTGGTAAAACAACCCTTCTTAAAATCATTATGGAAGAGATGAAACCAACATCAGGAACCATTAACTGGGGAGCGACAATTGAACCTTCATATTTTCCACAAGACACGGTAGAGACAATTACAGGTGATGGTACCTTGTATGACTGGTTACGTGCCTTTGATCCTAAACGTGAAATCGCTGAAATTCGTAACTGTTTAGGTCGTATGCTCTTTAATGGTGAGCAGCAAGAGAAGTCGGTTGAAAACATCTCTGGGGGTGAAAAACACCGTATGATGCTCTCTAAAATGATGCTTGAAGAAGGAAACTTCTTAGTGCTTGATGAACCTACCAATCACCTTGACCTTGAAGCGATTATTGCCCTTGGTGAAGGGCTTCGTGACTTTAAAGGAAATGTTATCTGTACCTCACACGATAGAGAGTTACTTGATGCCTTTGCTACTAGAATCATTCGCTTAGAAGAAGATGGCTCTTATACAGACTTTAAGGGTACTTATGAAGAGTTTGCTGAGGCACACGGACACTAACATGGACTTTAAAGATATCATTGGTTTAGGTATAGCAGGTAATTTTGCCTTGCATTTAGACCAAGCGGGAGAGGCAGAAGACTTTAAAGATGTGAAGGTAGAAGATGAAAATGCGCCTAAGGGGATTTTTCCTTTTTATCTTCCTCACGCGGCTAAGGGAGTTTTATCAAAATATCCGCTCTCTTCAAGTGTGCAAGCTCTGCATGGGCTGGAAGAGAACATTCAAGCCGAACCTGAGGTAGCACTTTTGTGCGACTTAGATTATGAAGAAGGAAAGGTAGTAGGAATTAAACCTACGCACTTTGGAGCTTATAATGACTGCTCTATCCGCCGTAAGGGTGCTAAAAAGATCTCTGAAAAGAAGAACTGGGGAGAAGCAACAAAGGGGATTTGTGAAAATCTTGTGGCCCTAGATAAGTTTGAGAAAGGGGGTATACTAGATATGTGGCGTATCTCCTCTTTTTTACGCCGAAATGGGGATGTTTACCGTTATGGTGAAGATGTTGAAATTAGTGGGTATTCTTACTTTTATGAACAGCTTTTAGAGTGGATACAAGAGAAGTTAAATACCCAAGAAGAACAAGGCCCTCTTGAAGATATTGCTGCCTATCTTAAGGCCTGTGATTATCCCAAACAGATGCTTATTAGTATAGGTGCCACGCGATATACGCATTATGGAGAGAGTACTTTTTTACAAGAGGGTGATGAGGTCTATACAGTTTTATATGATAATAACATCCACTGTAAAAACCCTATCTTATGCAAGGTGGTTGCGGATAAATTGGACGAAGAGGGGATCTGTTACTTAAAACAGAGTGTTCAGTAAACTTTCGTCGATTTTTAGTGTAAAATATATAAGACTAAAATCGAGGATGCATTATGTTTAACTTTGTTCGTAAACTTTTTAAGGCCCTGAACTCCTCAGGAAAACCTTGGCAACTCTCTGCTGCTGTTGTCTTGGCAATGTTTGTAGGATTCTTGCCTTCGTCTTCATTGATCTTACTTGATCTTCTTTTAATTGCCTTAGTCTTAAATATCAACTTTGGACTCTTTCTTCTGTTTAGTGTGATATTTTCAGGCCTTGGGTATCTGTTTGATCCGATTTTTGAACGTATCGGGTATGCTCTTTTAACTAATGAATCTTTAAATGGTTTTTTTACAGCCTTATATAACTCTTTGTGGTTTAAGTGGAGTGGATTTAATTATACGCTTACGGCAGGTTCTTTAGCTGTCTCTTCCATCTTGGCTTTACCGCTTTTTTTTGGGTTAAACCATCTTATCTCACTGTATCGAGACCAGATAGGTCAAAAGTTAAATACGTGGAAGTTAACGCGTTGGATGAAACTTTTTAATGAAGAAGCTGTAAGTAGCTCGATTTTTCGCTGGTGGGCCCTTGGGGTATATGCAGTGGTCTTTAGTTTTATAGTTCTTTTTGTTATGGTTGTTTTTGATCCATTAGCGAAGTTTACGCTAGAGAAATCTTTATCATATGCACTGCAAACGCAGGTTAGCATTAAAGAATTTGATTCTAAACTACGTGCTTTAGACTTTAGTATTAAGGGTATTGAAATTGCGGACAAGGATAAATTAACCCATAACCTTGCACAAGTACAAAGCCTACATTTTGATCTTGATTTTTTAGCCTTGGTGGATAAAAAGTGGATGATAGAAAACCTAGATGTGGATGTTCTTGCCTTTGATGTTAAACGAACAGAAGCAGCCAGTGCTTATTGGGCTAGTGAAGAGAAAGCAGCAAAGGAAGAAGCAGGTGAAAAAAGTGATAAACAAAGTGCATCAAGCACCAAGCCTTTTGAACTTCCTAAAGTAGATGATATCTTAGCCAAAGAAGAGTTGCGTTCTATTACGCAGGCTCAAGTGCTTAAAAAAGATATTGAAGCAACCCAAGAAAAGTGGGATAAGGTCTCCAAAGCCTTAGACAGTGATAAAGAAGTAGAAAAGATTCAAAGTGCTGCTAAAAAGTTACAGCAATCACTTAAGGGTGCAGATATACAGCGCATAGCTTCAGCCTCACAAGAGATCAAAGATTTAAAAGAGAAAATCGCTACACTAAAGGCAAAATATACCAACTTACAAAAAGAGTTTAAGGCAGACAAAAAGCGTTTGAAAAATCAGATATCGCAGTTAAAAGATCTACCAGAAGAAGATTATAAACGTTTGAAAAAGAAATATGCATTGAGTGGAAGTGGGGCCTCTAACTTAGTAGGTACGCTCATTAACAAGCAAGTAGGTAGCTATATGCACTCCGCCTTGAAGTATTATGAGATGATTAAACCTTATTTGAGTGATGGGGATGACGCTAAACCTCAAGAAGTGACACCTCCTCGTGGTCAGGGACGTTGGATAAAGTATGCAAACCACTCAAACAGACCAGAACTCTTGATTAAAAAAGCAGAGGTCAACCTTGCCTTAGTTGAGGATGAGCTCGATATTGAGATTGAAGACCTTAGTTCCAATCAAAAACTGTATGGCAAGCCAATGAGACTTCATGCGGATGCTAAGGGTAAGCGTTACCAAAAAATCGTAGCAGATGTGATTGATGATAGACGTGAAGACAGTGCTAAAACAGATTTTGATCTTAAGCTCAGTGGCTTTAAAAAAGAAGCATATGACTTAGAGGGGATACAGATGAAAGATATTATCTTAGATACTTTTGTAAAAGGTGATATTGTCGCTAAAGAGATAGATGCAAAGGGAAATATTTTACTCAAAGAGGTGGCCATGCAGATGCCATCACAAGCCTATGTTAACGAACTCATCTCTTCTATTCATAGTTTTAACACCAAGCTTGAGATAAAAGGAGACATCCAAAGCCCATCTATCAAGGCAAAGAGTGATTTGGATAAACAACTCTCTAAAGGGCTGAAAAAAATGGCTTCTAAGCAGATGAACAAGTTTAGCTCAGAACTAAAAAGTGGTATTGTGAAAAAAGCAGGGGCTTCTAGTAGTGGCCTTAGTAGCGACTTAGGTGATAGTGGTGATATCTTAAAAGTAAAACAAGATGAGCTTTTAGGCATTAACCTAGACTTTAGTGCCTCATCCAATCCACTCAAAGGAATATTACCATTTTAAAAACAGGACAATATAGACACTATAAAGGGCCTTTATATGAGGTCATTGGTGTAGCAAAACACAGTGAAAGTGAAGAAGAACATGTGGTTTACAGAACACTTTATGGAGATTTTTCCCTATGGATACGACCTCTAAGCATGTTTGTTGAAGAGGTGGAGTTTGAGGGTAAAAGAGTGAAGCGATTTGAATATGTGGGAGAGATGCGTGAGTAGAGGTAAAAAACTTGATTTAAACATAGGCGCATCTTTTGAAGATGAGTGGAAGGTAGTCGAGGGTAAAAAAGTACTCAATAAACAAGAGCTCTTAGCCCCTGAGAAGCACTTCTTAGTCTTTAAGTTTGAAAAACGTAAGGGCAAACCAGTGACGCTAATAGGCCCTTTTCAGATTAAAAAAGATGAGGCCAATGTTCTTTTGAAAAAAATTAAAAAGGCCTTAGGTTCAGGGGGCGCTTATAAGGAAGAATTTATGGAATTTCAAGGTGATTGTAAGGAACGTCTTCGTGAACTCTTTGGCAAAGAGGGCTTTAGGTTTAAGAAAAAATGAGCATTGTCCTAGCCGAGTATGAAGACCTAAATGCCATTGCTTCATTGATGCAAGGTGTCTTTGAGGAGAAGATGCAGGTTAAATACTCACAAGAGGGCAGAGAAAGTTTTCAAGAACTGATTTGTTTAAGTGCCTTACAAAAACGATTTTTAGGGGAAAACCTTTTTTACATTAAGATAGAAAATGGTTTTGTCACAGGGGTCTTGGAGTTAGAAAAACCCTCTCATATTGCCTTTTTATTTGTTAAAGATACACAAAAAGGGGTGGGAAAAGAGCTGTGTGAAAGTGCCCTAAGGGAGTGTGATGAAGCTATCTGTACGGTGGGTGCTTTTGAAGATTCTATTGGCTTTTATAAGAAGCTTGGATTTGTAGCCTTAGATAAAGAAGGCATTAGCCATGGTATGCCCTTTACCCTAATGGCAAAAAGCCTAATTGCTTAGGGGATATAATAGGGCCGTATCTGCTCTACCCAAGCATTAATACGTTCCTTACTCTGTTCATACTGGTTAACATCATCTAAGGCCAGTCCGATAAACTCATTTTGTACGACGGCCTTTGAGGTATCAAAGCGATAAGTGTCAGTTGGCCATGAACCCACGACTGTACCACCGCCTTGAATCACCACCTCATACAAGGTACCCATAGCATCTAAAAAGGTGTCTGCATATTTATATTGATCATCTAAGCCAAAAAAAGAGACGATTTTAGAGGTGAAGTCGATATTGAGCATATGGGGAAGATAGGCTTCCCAATCATCTTGGAGCTCCCCGTTTTCATAGCTTTGTACACCTATGATGAGTTTAGAGTAGTTTTGCATCTCATCTTGAGCACATCCTTCTACGCTAATAAGTTTGATGCAGTTTTCATTAAAGGCTTGTACAATAGCAAGGGCACTCTCTTCACTTCTTCCTTGAGACTGGGCATAAAATAACCCGACAGTGTTAAAGTCTTTCATCTTAAAACTTATGCTCTTGTAAAAAGGCAGTGAATTTTGTTTCGACGCTTGAGATACCACGTCGGGAGCAGAGGTAGGGAATCTTTCGTTTTTTAGCCTCTTTTTTAAACTGAAACATAGAATTATGTTTCAAAAAATCTGTAAGTAAGATCACCGCATCCGTATCTGAGGGTATCTGCTTATGTGAAGTGGAGTTTTTTCTTGAATCCCAATGCTGATGCTTGGTTACACCTAACTCATACAGACGCGATATTATCCCATTGACCTTATCACCACCAATAATTAAAACTGACATGACATCTCCCTTTAATGGATATTATTTATTTTAGTGACATCTTATCGTCTTAATCTTAAGTAATAATTATATTGATAATTAATATCAATATATAAAGAAAGGTGTTTTAGAAGAGAATCTTAAGCGGAGATATTGTTAACATGTTTTAAAACAGTTTCTTCCATCTCACTGGAGATAACACGGTTACGACCTGCTTCTTTAGCCTGGTACAAGTTCTCATCGGCCTTTTGTAAGATGACTTCAGGTTCGGAGCTTTGATTTGGAAAGAGGTTAACAAGACCAATGGAGATACTCAAATGCGCACTGACTTGACTTGCCTTGTGCTCAATTTTTAAGGCCTGTATATTTTGGCGTAGTTTCTCTGCCATATGGTAGGCCTTGTCCTCAGTGATATCAGAGATTAAGACACCAAACTCTTCCCCTCCTAATCTAAAGAGATAATCACCAGGGCGCTTAAGGGTCTTTTTCATTGTCTGCGCAACAGCTTTGAGTGTTTCATCTCCCTTGAGGTGGCCATAGCTGTCATTGTAGCCCTTAAAGTAGTCTATATCAAGCATCATAAAGGCTAAAGACTTCTTTTCTCGTATGCATCGTGTTAGCTCTCGGTTGTATACCAGATTAAAGTAGCGACGATTAAAGAGTTCCGTTAATGCATCAGTAATAGCAGCTGTTTCGAGTTTTTTATTGGCCATTTGCAGTTTTTTAGAGGCATTGATAAGGGAATGTTCACTGTTTTGTATGCTTTTAAAAATAGGAATCATCACCATAATAGCAGCGGCTATGATAAAAATAAATACGGCAGCAAGCTTATAAAGGGTTTCTTCATAGGTAAGGATAAGATTTTTTCGCTCATACTGGGCCATATCTTCTTCATACTTTAATATGGTGTCCACTACGTAATTTACAGCATTGATTTTATTGAGTAGGGTGGTGGATGAGAGCTTAGTTGTTTGAGTGGCTTGTAGGGAGCTAAGGGCCTGGCTAAGGCGTTTAAGGTAGCTAATGGACTGTATAAGCTCTGCATCTGCATATTCAAGATACGTGAGTTCGTAGTCGCGTTTAAAATGGGATTTATAAGTTGTCCAAAGTTGAGTAATTTTTTGACGGCTTACATCTATTTTAGCTGCAGCCACAGAGGGACTTATTTGAGAATTCTTAAGTTGGTAGAAGGCAATAGTAATATCTTTGTTGTAGGCATTTTGGATTTGTGTAAGTTCACTAACAGGGACAAGACTTCCAAAATAGAGTTTGTCGAGATTGCCTTTCATTTTGCTCATATTAAAATAACCAATGGCCGCGGCTAAGATAAAACCAAAGAGGATAAGGCCTAAAAGAAGGTAGAGTTTAAACTGCAAAGATAAGGTGTCAACAAATTTCAATAGGCCTACCTCTGTTTACATAAGCGTATGCAAACCCTTCAAAGATTTTTAGAGTATAATTACGAAAATTAAGCAAATATAGTTCCTACTCCTAGATTATGGAACTATCTAAGAGGATATAAATATGGAAGATTCACAAGTAGAATTAAACTCACAAGAACTTTTTTTAGGTTTAGCCATGGTACTTCACTCAACAGCAGGTAACATTGAAGAAGGAAAGTTGAGCTATGAAGATGCTAAAGAGATTTACATCAAAGTATTGCCTGATATCGCGCGTATGATCTTACAAGAACACTCTGAAGATGAGATGGTAGAAGCCGCGAAGAAGATGGGAGGTCTTTTATCAGAGATTGCGAAGGCAAAGGGTGTTGAGATTAGTTCATAAGCTTCATCAACAGTAGCGTCATCTCTTCCGGGCTTAAAGCGGCATAAAGCACCTTCCCCTCCGCTTGGTCACATTTCAGCTCTTTTAAGAGTGCTAAATCTTCTGCATTATCAACTCCCGATGCCAGAAGTTTTGCATTCAAGCTTTTACCCAGTTGTATGAGTGAGCGAAGCATTAGGTCACTGTTTTTATCGTGTACAAAACTCTCATCAATCTTAAAGGTATGAATAGGGAGTTTATTCAGATCAGATAAAGAAGAGATCCCCTTTCCAAAGTTTTCGATGGTGAGATTGATACCTTTTTCATGCAGACTAAGTAGTTTTTTAAAGAGCTTTTCTTGCATCAGTGCATTTTGCTGAATCTGAATGTTAAGATTTGATGGTTCAAAGTGGTATTTGTTGAGGGTCTTACTCAAATTTAAAATAAAGTTTGCTTGCAGAAGTTGTTTGTTAGGAAGACTAAGGCTCAAGGAGAACTCTCTTTGAAATTTTTCTTTCCATAAAGAGATCTGTTTGATAGCATTTTTTACTGCCCAGCCCAATATCTCATAAATAAGATCACTTTGCAAAGCAACGGGCATAAAGTCATCTGAACAGATTTTTCCATAAGTCTCATTTTCCCAATGCAGTTGGGCTTCAAACCCAAGTATGGTATCGCTGTAAAGACAAACCTGAGGTTTATAATAAATTACCATCTCCTCTTTTTCAAGGGCATGTCGTAGTTCCATCTCAAAAATCATCTGATTAACCGAGTCAATGTTTAGCTCTTTGGTAAAAAACTGTACATTGTTTTTACCTAACTCTTTGGCTCTGTACATAGCATTATCGGCATGTTTTAAGACAGAATCAACATCACAAGCATCATCAGGATAGATACTAATGCCAATACTGGTGGTGACATTGACTTTGTCATCTTTTAAACTGATACTTTGCGAAACTGTTTCAATCATCTTTTGCGCCAAAATACTGAGTGAACGTGTGTCAGTGACATTTTCAATGATTACGGTAAACTCATCTCCGCCCATACGCGCGACCATATCCGATTTTCGAATAATCTTTTTAAGGCGTGTTGCTGTGGTACTAAGAACGTCATCTCCTGCATTATGTCCATAGGTGTCATTGATAGCTTTAAAACCATCCAAGTCCATAAAGAAAATGGCACATTTTTTCTCATAACGTTTGGCTTTTTGAACGCTGTCCTCAAGTCTGTCCATAAAGGCATGTCGGTTTGAAAGCCCTGTAAGGGTGTCAAAGTGTGCAAGTTGATAGAGCTTGTCCTCACTCTTTTTCCGGTAGGTAATATCATAAAACATTGAGATGAAATGTTTCACTTCTTTGGATTTTTCTCCCTCTATCACACTTAGATGAGCAGGAAACTTATGGCCTTTTTTATGGCGTTTATCTACTTCTCCCTGCCATGAGCCATGTTTATGTAAGGCTTCGAGGATATTTTGACATTGATGTTGTTTTTTCTTCTCATCACACCATAACAGGGTAAAATCTTTTCCCACAACCTCTTTTTTACTGTATCCGGTGATATCGCTAAAGGCCTTATTTACGGTTAAAATTTTATGCTCTTCATCTGAGATTACAACCGCTTCTAGGGTATGTTCAAAAACAATGCTGTTCATCTCTAAACGCTCTTCCGCGCGTTGTTGTTTAGAGATGTCTTGCATGGTTGAATCGATCCAGACGGGAAGGTTGTTTTTATAATGCAAGGTTGAACTTACGGCCAGAGTGAGGGGCTTGTTATTGTTTTTTCGCATATGTAAAATGGTGTGATTAACCTTACCATTTCGAAGTAGTTTGGCTCTATGGCGTTTTCTGTCTTCAGGATTTTTATAATACTCAATGATATGGGCCTTCATAAAGGCCTCAACGCTCTCAAAGCCAAACATCTGTGCACAAGCAGGATTGGCCTTTAAAATCTCGCCCTCATTAATACTTGTACGAATCAGTCCTACTTGAACACTGTCAAAAAGTGTTTGGTAGGAGTTTTTCTGTTTTTCTAAGGCGAGATGGGCTTGTTTAAGGGAGGTGATATCATTAAAGATGGTTAAGAAGATCCCTTTTTCCTGGCTTTTAATGCGCACATGGTAGTGTCTGTCTAAGACCTTTGAGTAGTACTCTGTACAGATATCACTTTGATTGAGTGCGACTTGGCCACACAGCTCTATCCACTGAGCGTCAATGTCAGGAAGTACCTCGGTAATATTTTTACCAATAATATCTTCTTTCTTAAGGTCAGTAAGGGCTTCAAAGGCACTATTGACTTCTAAAAAACGATAATCTACGGGTTCATGTTTATAATTTAAAATAATTTCATTAACAGCATAACCATTTAACATGCTATCGATAAATGCCCCGTAGTGGGACTTGGATTGAAGAAGTTGATGAAAGTTTTTATTTTGCATACATCATTATACTTACTTATACTTAAATAAGTTTTTTAACGTTTTATTTAGTTGAGTGCAAGGTCCAAGAGGAGGTAAAGTCCATACAGCAGTAAGAATATCAAGGTAAAAACCAAGATAACGCGTACAAGAATCACCCAAATAACCTTGAATACAGTTTTAAAAGAGGGTTTCATTCTTCTGTGTATTTTTGCGTTTGGTAGCCTTTTTTCATGAGGTATTCCATCCCGCCTAAGAGGTTAACGACTTTCATATTATATTCTTGGGCTAAAAAGGCGGAGACCTCGGCAGTACGACTTCCTACATGACAAATTAAGGCAAACTTCTCACCCTCTTTAACATGTTGCATCAGCGTGCTCATAAAGAGCCTAAGGTCGTAGCTTCCATCAGAATACCAAAAAGTAATCGGGATAGCACCTTTAACAAGACCGGTCTCTTTCCACTCTTGGGGGGTGCGAATATCAATCACCTTGATACCTGAGTCGAGGAGTTCTTGTGTGGGGTACTCATTAATAACTTCGGCAAAACAAGCCGTTAAAAATAAGAGTAAAGTAATCAAGTATTTTTTCATAATCTTCTCGCTATATAAATTACGATAAAATTATACTCAATTAGAGTTACTTTTGATAAAAGATTACAAGATACTTACAAAACAGAGGGCTTATGGCATCAGAAAAACGGGTGGAAAATGCACAACGATTACGTTATATACGTCTACTAGAACGCTTTTTTAACAGTGTGATCTCTTATCTAAGCAAAAGCGAGTCACCGACTAAAGAGCAGTACATAAAACGTATTGAAAACAATGCTAAATACCTTGATAGAAGTGAGCCGGTTGCCTTGTATAAGAGTGAACTAACAGATTTAGAGAATCTAGTAAAAAAGATGAAAGCCCATGCCGTAAGTGATTTAAGCATAGAAGAGATTGCTCAAGACATCTTACATTCGGCCAATAAGCTTGAACAAAGCAACAACAACCGTCGCTATAAAAAAGATAAACATAAAAATGCACAGTTTAAAGATTGGGAATGAAGTTCACTAAAAGTTTAGAGAAGTTTTTTATCTTTTCTATACTTCTAGCCGTTGCTATTTTAGTGTATAACTGGAATCAAAGTAGAAAATTTAAAAACAATCCCCTTTCACAAACTACCTTAAAGCGCGTAGAAAAAGCACAATCAAAGGTGCTTCTTTTAATACAGCAAAAGTACAAAAGAGATCTAAATATCCCCCTCATCATTTCAGATGAATTTCACAGCAGTTTATATGGTTTAACCAGTTATAAAGCCGGAGAACTCAAAATTTATCTGAATAAAAAGCGTTTTAAAGAGAGTGAAGATTATATGATAAATGAGGTTATTCCTCATGAATATGCCCATGCAATGGTCTTTGTTTTAGGGAAAGATAGATCTGAAGATGGGCATACGAGGCTTTGGCAAGAGATATGCCTTGAACTTGAGGGAAAGAACTGTGTGCGGTATGTAGATAATGAAGAGATTGTCCGTGCAAAGATGGGCTTTTAGGATGTTTTTAAGAAAGTTTATTCAGGTTTTGCTCACTTCGCTTGTTTTAGTTTACCCCCTTCAGGCACAAATGAAAACAGTAGATTTTACTCCTTATAAGGGGGCGGATAAAAATCTTGGAATTAAGATTTTGGATGTGAAAGAGGTTACTTTTGAGCCTCTAGAGGGTATTGAGTTTACAGAGGTTTCTGCCTTAGCCTATGATGAGAAGAGGGGGCTTTTCGCACTGAGTGATAGGGGATATTTGTATACCCTTGAGCTCAAACTAGAGGCTAAGAAGATAAAAGAGCTCAAGCTTTTAAATGCAAAACGACTACTGAGTAAAAACGCTAAGCCTTTAGAGGGAAAAAAACGTGATTCAGAAGGGATGGATATCCTAGAGGAAGGTCTTCTTATCTCTTTTGAGCGTCTACCAAAGGTGAGTTTGTTTGATTTTAATGGCCTTAGGATTAAAAATTATGAGCTTCCAGCCCCTTTAGATAATATCAAAAATTATCAAAGTAAGAACAAGGCCTTAGAAGCAGTTTTATATCATGATGAATTTGGTTTTATCACAGTAGCTGAGGCCCCTTTGAAACATCACGATAAAAACTTGCATACCCTTTATTCACACTCTCAAAGGTGGCAACTTAGTGTAAGTGAAAATGTGACGGCCATAGAGCTCTTAAATGATGGCAATATCTTAGTACTTGAAAGAGGTTTTTCACTCACAAGAGGGCATCATATCCTTTTAAAAAAGGTTTTTATCAAGCAGTGTGAAAAGAGAGTGTGTAAGAGCGAGATTTTGGCCTCTTTTAAAAGTGAAGATGGTTGGAATTTAGACAACTTTGAGGGTCTGACACATATTAAAGATAATCTTTATTTGATGGTCTCAGATGATAATGCTAACTTTTTTCAAAAATGCCTTTTTGTCCTCTTTGAAGTGTTATAATACCAAATGCAAACAGAACTCTATTTTTTACGCTCAAGTGAGCAATCCATTGCCAAAGAACTACTCTATTATGCTGCGCGTCTTGATCAGAGCAAACAAAGTTTAGATGAATTTCCTGAACTTGAACAGTATGTGAGAAATTTTGGTACGTACAGTGGTGATATTGGTGTGTACATGATGGCCGGTGGCAAAGTGGCAGGAGCAGCTTGGGTACGCCTTCTTGCTAATGGCTTTGGCCATATTGATCATGATACACCTGAGTTAATCTTGGCCGTCAAGCCTGAGTTTAGAAACCAAGGCCTTGGAAGTTCTATCATGGAGCAGCTCTTTATTGAGGTCTCTAAGGTTTTTTCACAAATGTCTCTGTCTGTAAGAGAAGATAACCCTGTAATCTCCTTGTATGAAAGGCTAGGTTTTGAAAAAGTGCAAGGAAGTGAACACCCAAATCCAGCAGGAACACACTCTTTTAAAATGCTAAAGACCTTTGAGCAAAGAGAAGAGGAAAAAGAGGTAAAACATCTTGAAGAGGAGTGTTTTAGAAAATCCTTTAGGCAAAGAGGCTAAGGGACTTGAAAAAAGGAGTGTAAAAAGACCTCAAACCCTCGTTTTCGAGGTTCAAAACTCGCCTGAACTAAACCGCCTGGTTCAGGTCCTAAGGCATCCCCATGTATATAATAATTACAGAGTCCACCTTCATGTTCTATAATAATCTGATAACGTGTTGCCCCTTTGAGCATTTTATTACAAGAACCTTTTTTCATAAAGCTTAAAAATGTATGTATCTCTTTTTGGTTGAGTTGTGCTTTTTGAGCACTGTTAAGATGTTCAATTTGTATGGATTGGATATTTTTTAAAGTAGTAGGAAAGGGGACGATATCGGCCTGCCATTTAGCACGAGAAATGGAAAATAGATCACTTAAGTTCATTGCACTCTCTTTCATAAAATTCAGTCGTTTCACAGTTTAACATGAAAAAATAGACTAAAGGTTAATGAAAAAGAACAGTTATAGTTTTTATCTAAAATAAACTTTTCATTGAATCGCGTCCAAATTTTTGAACTAACACTGCAGCTGTGGCTCCACGAGCATTGGCAATAGAAGTATCAGCCCCTTTTTCGATTAAAAGTGCACACAAATCAGGCATATCATCCATGACCGCTTCCATTAAAGGGGTCCAACCTACACCATCAAGGCGGTTGATGTCAGCTCCCTTTTCCAATAAGTAATTGACCATATCGCGTCTATCACGTCGTATACTAATATGCAGTAAACTCCAACCATACTTGTTTTGTAGGTTAATGTCAGTGCCAGATTCAATCTCTTGTTTAAAGGCATTAAAATCATTATCGTAAACAATCTTTTCCATAATATCAAATTTTTCATCAGCCATAATAACTCCTTTTATAGGTGTGTTTTAACTTTCAACCCATTGAAGTGCTTCATCATAATTTTTAAAATACATTAGCTCACCCGAGATAAACCATCCTCCAATTTTAGAGACGACTTCTTGCCATTTTTTATCTCCATAAAGGGCGACTTTTTTAAATTCGTTACCATGCTTAAGACCTATCTTAAAATCATCCCAAGCTGCACGTAATTCCCAGCCTTCTAGTTCCGTAATATCAAAGAGTGCTCTTACACTCACTTGTTTGACCCCTTCTAAGGCACTGTCTATCATCGGTGTAATCATCTCATAATCCTCATGGGTTAAGGTACCAAAGGCCTTAAAACTCATAAAGATATCATCATTCACACGCTCAAAACCTAAAGAAACTCCATGTTTTTTCATAAGATATCCTTTTGTTCTTGTCTTATTTAATGGTATAAAATTATAAATAAAAAGGAGTTGAAGAGAGAGAAGGTCGCGTGAAAAAGTTTCAGGCGAAGCCGCACAACCAAGTTTACGCCGGTTTAAAACTTTTCGTAGTTTTACAATATCCCTGCATAAAACACTCCGTATCGCATTTAGGTCTTTGTGCGGTGCAGATATAACGTCCAAAAAGCACCATGCCTTGGTGAAGTTGATGAAGGTTCGTTTTAAATTTTTTAGCCAGTTCTTCTTCGGTTTTTAGTGCTGTTTTAGCGTCACTTAGACCCAGTCTATGAGAGACTCTAAAAACATGGGTATCAACTGCCATAAGGTTAGCCCCTGTGTATTCAATGAGGACAACATGCGCTGTTTTTTGGCCTACACCAGCTAGGGTTTGTAGCTCTTTTTCATTCAGGGGTACTTCACCATCATACACCTCCACTAACCTTTGTGCCATTTTAATAAGGTTTTTACCCTTATTGTTAAAAAAAGAGCAGGTATTAATAAGCGAAAGTACATCATCAAGTTCGGCATTGGCTAAGGAGATAGGGTCAGGGTACTTTTCAAAAAGAGCAGGGGTGATAACATTGACGCGTTTATCGGTACATTGAGCAGAGAGGGCTACAGCGATAACAAGTTCAAAAGCATTGGTGTAATTTAGCTCAGTAACGGCTTCATCATAACGTTTGACAAACTCATCTTTTATAAGTTCTATTTCTTTTTTGGTGGCTTTTTTCATAAGTGGCATTGTAGCTAAGAGTATCTGTGTAACTCTTAATTTATAAAATCAACTAAATTAGTGGATAAACGCGCCCATTTAATACCACTTTAATTATAATATATGATAATGAGTGATTAGTTACAATTGAATTACTTTTTAAAGGAAAACTACATGGCATCACTTTTTTCGTGGTTTAGCTCAAAAATAAAAGGTCAGGGTCCGACTGCATCGATTACTGCCTCAATGGAAAAAGATGGGTATGTGTCAAAAGAGCTTTTTTATGAAATTTTAGATTTAGAGACCAATGCTATCTTGTTTTTTACCAAAGATGAGGGATGGATAGGGGGTAATAAAGCCTTTTTTAACCGTTTTGATTTTGATAATATTAAAGATTTTCGTGATAAACATGAGAGCATAAGAGAGCTTTTTATAGAGGAGTCTGAAGAGGTCTTTACGGAGTATGATAAGTCATGGTTAGATTATATTCGTATCCATAAAGAAGAGGGGTACAGGGTTGTTCTTAAAGACAAAGATGATGTTGAAATCCCGTGTCGTACAAAGGCGAGAAAGATTCGTCAAGCAGGAAAAGATCTGTATGTTTTAGAGCTTGAAGATATCTCTGAACTTGAAGAAGCGCGTCTTAAGACCCAAGAAGTTGAGCGTTTAAAAACAAAGTTTCTCTCTAACATTGGGCATGAGTTTAGAACCCCGATGAATGGTATCTTAGGCTTTATTGAGTTGATGGAGAAAAACAATGCTGACCATCAACAAAGCGAATACCTTCAGATGATCAATATTTCAGCGCGTAACCTGATGTCAAATATCGAGTCCTTACTTGATTTAGCACAGATGCAAGGCGGACGACTGAAACTTAATGAATCTGAGTTTAACCCTATTGCGGAGATGGAAGAGTTAGCAAAACTGCATGCGGTTGAAGGAAGAAACAAGGGTATTCAAACCTACTTTTATGTGGACCCAAAACTCCCTCAGTATATGACAGGGGACCTTCGTAAATTAAAACAGATTTTAAACAACCTTATTAATAACGCGCTTAAGTTTACTAAGCGTGGTGGAAAAGTAACCGTTGAAGTAAAGCTTGTAAATCGTAACAATGATGGAACTTGTAATATCGGTTTTGGGGTTAAAGATACAGGTAAGGGGATCTTAAAAGAGCACTTGGCCATGATTACGCAACCCTTTATAGCGGGTGATCAAGCCGATAATCGATTGGGTGTTGGATTGAGTCTTTCACACGGGCTGATTAAGATGATGGGGGGTGACCTTCGTATACAATCAGAGATTGAGAAGGGCTCTTCGTTTACCTTTAGCATCAACTTCGCTTGTTCAGAAGCGCAATCATTTCAAGTGGTTCAAAACAAGACGGCGAAGGTTGTCTTGCTTGATGAATCAAAAGTGGAAGATGCCAACCAACTTAGTATGTACCTACGCTCTTTCTCAATGAATGTAGTAAAAGTCAATCAGATTGATGACAAGATATACGAGGGTGCTGACCTTATCTATCTTGTCGCTTCTCAGGATAAACCCGGTTGGATGCTCAAGCTTTCAAGCTTGAAAAAACAGGGTAAAACTATCTTGGTTATTAATCCAGGTGAGCAGGTTCAAACGAAGATGGCTCATATCATTGATCACACCTTTGTGAAGCCGATGTTACCTTCTAAAATAGCAAATCACCTTGCTAAAATCTTACGCTTGCCAAAATCTGCACCTGTACTTCAAGAGACAAAAACACGTCAAGGAACGATTAAGGCCCTTGTGGCAGAAGACAACCTTATTAACCAACGTTTAATCAAGATCTTACTTCAAGAGTATAATTTGCATGTTACTACTGCGAGTGATGGAGAAGAGGCGGTTAACCTTTGTATGTCAAATGAATATAATATCGTCTTTATGGATATCGATATGCCGGTTAAAGATGGGATCTTAGCGACACAAGAGATTAAACAACAAAGAAATCCTTCTCAGCCTCACATGCCAATTGTTGCCTTAACGGCCTTGGCGATGGAAGGTGATAGGGAACACATTTTAGAAGAGGGTTTAGATGATTATCTTTCTAAGCCTTTAACACGTGAAAAATTAGAGTACGTCTTACAAAAACATTTACGTTTGAGTGTTTAGTTTGATAGAGTTTAGGGGCTATATATGCAAGAGTTAAAAGCACACTTACCACAGAGTGTGACCGATTTTACCGAAGAGATCTTAGAGCTAGAGAGCGCTATTGTCTTAGTTATTGATAAAAAAGCAGGTGTTGTAGGGGCGAATTCTGCTTTTTCAAAATGTTTACCGTTTAAAGATTTAAATGATTTTTCTAAAAAGCATCGCGATATCTCAGAGATTTTTGTCCCCACAAGAGGGCACTTAAATGCACAAAAGCCCTTTGGTTGGCTTTTTGAAGTCTTACGTAACAAGGAGAAGACCCACAAGGCTAAGATGCTTGATAAAGAGGGTAAAAAGCATCTTTTTGAGGTAAAGGTCAAAGAGGTCACAGCTGAGGGTAAGAATCTTTTTATTGCGCAATTTGATGACATCTCTGCCTTTGAGAAAGCCAAGCGTGCACAGACCTACTTTGAGGAGTTTAAGCAGAAGTTTTTAACCTCAATGTCGCATGAATTTAGAACGCCAATGAATGGTATTATTGGATTTGTTGAGCTTTTAGAACACACCGACACTAACCGTATTCAAAAAGAGTACATTAATCTCATCTCACATTCAGCTCAAACCATGATGCATAATGTAGAGAACCTTTTAGAACTTGCTCAGATTGAGAGTGGGCAGATTCACATTAATGAAAAGCCTATTAATCTTATTGAGATTATGGAAACTTTTTCGTATGAGTTTTGTGATGAGGCCAGAGATAAAGACCTTCAACTTCTGTTTTACATTGACCCACTGTTACCTTCTGAGATAACCGGAGACCCAGATAAAATACAAAAGGTTTTACGAAACCTAATTAAAAACTCCATCAAGTACACCAATGAAAAAGGTCAGGTGTATGTAGAGATACGTGCCAATGAGCTTGACACAGATGGGGAAGTACTGGTTGAATACGCCGTAACCGATACGGGAGTGGGTATTGACCATAACCGTTTGTCGACCATCATACGTCCTTTCGCTTCGGCTAAGGACAATCAGTCTCAGGGTAAAGATGGCCTTGGAGTAGGACTTTCGGTGTGTTATAAACTTACTGAGATGATGCACTCTAAATTAAAAGTAGCTACAGAAGTTGGAAAGGGTTCGCGCTTTAGTTTTGCAATCAATCATCCGACTACGAGTAAGGCAGCCTTTGAGTTTGTTAAGGGCTCTCGCGTGGCCATTTGGGCAGAAGACCATTATACGGTGCTTTATTCTAAGCTTTTAAAAGAGTATTTAAGCCATTTTGGTGTGGAAGTCATTGAAATAGATGGGCTTGTAAATAAAGAGCTTAAAAATTGTGACGCGGTCTTTATTGTAACTGATCACCTCTCTGCTTCACGTTTAAAGTCAATTAAAGCCCATTTTAGAAACCTACAAGTTGTTCCGGTAATTAACCCAAGTTATGAACGCAAGTTTTCAAATATAGACAGTGATGTGGCGGATATTCTCGTTAAACCACTGCTGCCAAATAAAATTTATGAGACACTCAATGTTGTTTGGAAAAAAGTACCACCTGAACTCTTGAAAAAAGTAGAACTTAAACCACAAAAAACCAAGAAGCCATTGCTTGATTTAACTATACTTGTAGCCGAAGATAACCCTATTAACCTTAAGTTGATTGAAACACTGCTATCTCAATACAAGCTTAAGGTACGTACCGTGGTTAATGGTAAAGAGGCCGTGGATGTGTTTGATAAAAAAGAGGAATTTGACTTAGTCTTCATGGATATAGATATGCCAGTGATGGATGGAATTACAGCCACACGTATGATTAAAGAGATAGAAAAACGCGATAAGCGTGAACATACTCCTATCATCGCCTTAACGGCACACGGGCTCTCAGGAGACAGAGAGCGTATCATTGGAGCAGGGCTTGATGATCACTTCCCAAAACCGCTTGACCGTGCAAAATTAGAACAGGTTTTAAAACAGTACTTAGATTTAGATATTAACTAAGACTTTATTAACAAAGCTTAAGTATAATAAGTGCACGAGAATGAATAAACATTAATATAAAAGAGTTAAAAGGCTTTTTTATATGCCATATAAATGGGAAATTAAATCAATTAAGGAATCAATTTGAAAAAAGTAATTTTAGCACTTGCCGCAGCAGGTGCAGTGTATGCAGGTACAATCGCAACCGTTAATGGAAAGAACATTACAGAGGCTGAGGTTCAAGAAGTTTTAATGCAAGGTACACAAGGTCGTTACAACCAACTTCCACCTGAAAAACAAGCTGAGTTAACACAAAAAGTGATAGATGGTCTTATCTCTCAAGAGCTTGTTTTTGCAGATGCTAAAAAAATGGGTGTGTTAAAGAGTGCTGAATATAAAGCAGAATTAGATAAGGTCTTAGAACGTGTTAAAGTTCAACTGGCTTCTAAGGTTTGGGAAAAACGTCAATTTGAAAAAGTTAAAGTAGATGAAAAAGAGGTAAAAGCGTATTACAAAGCGCATCCAGAAGAGTTCTCTGAAAAACCAAAGGTACGTGCATCACATATCCTTCTTAAAACACAGGTGGAAGCTGAAGCAGTAACTAAAGAGCTTAAAGGGCTTAAAGATGGCGCCTTAAATGCAAAATTTGCTGAACTAGCGAAGGCAAAATCAACAGGCCCTTCAGGTCCTAAAGGTGGAGACCTTGGTTATTTTGGTCAAGGACAGATGGTCCCCGCCTTTAATGACGCAGTTTTTGGTATGAAAAAGGGTGAGCTTACAAAAGCACCAATTAAGACACAATTTGGATACCACGTTATCTTAGTAACAGATAAGCAAGAGGCAAAAGACCTTCCATACAAAGATGTAAAAGGTTTTATCGAGCAGAAACTTAAGGTTGAAATCTTTAAAGAACAGATGCAAGCAAAGATGCAAGAACTTAAGAAGAACGCAAAAATCTCTTTCGCTAAAAAGTAAAGATTATGCTTTCGTCTCGGATCGACTCTATTGAGTTTCGAGGCGGAAAATTTTATGTTAAACGCGACGACCTCTTAGATAACTGCCTCTCAGGCAACAAACTCCGAAAACTCTACACACTCACTCAAACTCCTCAAGATCATTATCATAAGATCATCTCGTATGGTGGCGCACAATCCAATGCTATGTATGCACTTTCGTGCTTATGTAAGCAAAAAGGGTGGGAGTTTGAGTATTACACTAAAACACTACCTCAGTACTTAAAAGATGGTGCAGAGGGTAATTTAGAACTTTCTATTGATAATGGAATGAAACTCTGTGAGGTTGAACATTCTGACTTTAATGCCAAGGTACAAGCCTTGCAAGAGATTTCACAAGAGAAAACCTTAGTGCTCTCTCAAGGAGGGGCTGATGAACTGGCTAAAGAGGGAGTTGCTCTACTAGCTAAAGAGATTAATACTTGGAAGCAAGAAGAGGGTGTTAAAAACTTGACGGTGGTATTACCCAGTGGCACCGGTACGACAGCCTTATATTTAAAAGCCTTCTTAGACGCAGATACAGAGATTTATACGGCGGTATTAGTAGGAGATGAAGCCTACCAATTGCAGCAATGGAAAAGACTCTCAGATGGCCCTTATCCAAAGATATTTAAGCAGCACGATAAGAAGAAATTCGCTAAGCCTTATGATGAGTACCTTCAAATCTATAAAGAGCTAAAAGAGAAAACAGGAATCACCTTTGATCTTATCTATGCACCCAGAACATGGCTACAACTCTTAGAAAACTTAAATCCCAATGCAACAACAATCTTATATATTCACACCGGTGGTATTAGTGGAAATGAGACAATGCTTCAAAGGTACGCCCATCAACAAAAAGGTCGTCGATGAAAGTTCTTGTGCTCTTAAGTTTAATCTATGGCACGCTCTTTTCACAAGATTATGAAACACTTTCACAACAGATCTTACGAGACTTAAACTACATCTACCAAGGTCGAGCATATACAGGTGCTTCAACCTTCAAAGAGGGCCGCAAGTTTAAATATGACTTCAGAGCTATCTCTAAGTACGAAATAGAAATAAGACGAAATATCGATGGCGTCTGTTTAGAAGAACCCTTCATCATCAACCTCAAACAAGAGTACTTCATCCAACTCGAAGCTAATGACAAATGTGACCCCGCCATAATCATCTCTAGCGAGCTTGACATCATATATCTTTACGTTAAAGACCGATGCGGAAACTTTGGTGGCTTCAATCTGTACAAACGTGCTAAAGATGCGACAGTTTTACTGAAAGAACATTTTTATGAGGCGAGTAGGGTTGCTCAATGAAGGGAATGTATTTAGAAAATAGTGTTTGTATCTTTACCTATATGATTTTTCGCAGGGAAAATTATTGCGTCTCCTCGTACTTGTTATGTCTTGTGATATATAAGTTAGTATAGCTCATATTTAATATTTGCCTCTTCATATAATTCTTTCCATGAATCTTTATTTTGACATCTTTCTAGTGCATCTTTCAAAATTTTATTATTTTCTGAACGTGTAGTAATCATTAAAGCAGAACGTTCAAGCAATATATTTTCAATTGTTTGAATATCTAAGTTATCTTTATTGATTTTGTTTAAAATGAATTTTGCTGTTTCTGTAACTCTGTATAAGTGGTCTTTTGTTGTATCTTCTTTTTTTGATGATTTTGCATTTTCAGTAATACCTATTACGCATTTTTTAATTTTTGGAACACCATGTGTAATAACTCCAGCACCCCATAATGGTAGTACACTTTTAGTCCCATCAAATAATGAAGCTGTACTATATAATATGCTAGCAGCTAAAGTTAATTTTTGTTGTTGTAATTCATTTAAATCATTTTTTGTAATCATTTACGACATACCTTACACAGTTTTTTTAAGGACATAACGTTCGACTTGAGAAATATGAAACCCGCTCTTGGGGTTAAGATTTCTTTCCTCGAATTTGTTATACATTTTTACAGTTGTCATTTTAAAAAGCATCAAAGTAGTCATCTATAACAGTTCCTTTATAGTCAAACTCGAGATCGTACCAAAAATAATCTTTGTTTCTATATTGAACAATATATCTTATTCGAAAAATAGGATAATTACGGTGGCGTCCTGTAAAGAAAACTTGGGTGCCACTATATACGATATCCATACTTTTTAATGTTGTTTCTTGAGGAATACATTCTGAAAACTCATCTTCCACTTCTTTACATTCAAGATAATCTTTAAGCAATGATTTTTTTGCATAAGTTTTTAACTTTTCAAGATTATAATGCCTGTTAAATTCATTTTCTATTTTACATAAATCCATGTATTATTCCAGTACTTTAATATATTAGTTCTTTTGTGTATAACGTTCATCTTCAGCCAATGCGAAACCGCTCGTGGGTTCGTATTGGCTGCTAGTTCTTGTTAGAGGCTTTAGTCTTGAGTCTCTTTTATTTCATCCAAGTACGGTTGTACAATATCTCGCCAATCAAGTTCGGTTTTGTCAATTTTATCAAATTGAACTTTTGCATTAGCAAAATCTTCTATACAGAAATACGATTTTCCTAAAAACCAAAGTGCATAAGTATGATTAGGTCTTTCGTTTAAAAAGTCTGTTGCAAATTCAATAAGTTCTTGAAAACAACCTGTATCAAGTAATTCTTGAGCTTTTGCTTGAAAGTTCTCATTCTTTCTAATACTCCACATCTTTTTAACTACACCAATAAGGAGGACTAGTCCTCCTCCGACACCAATTGATACAATCACTAAGATAATATATAAAATAGTTTTTACTTCATTTAAAGTTGATAATATTTCGTTATCCATATTGTCCTCTAACGTTCTACTTGAGAAATATTAAACCCGCGCTAGGGTTTAATATTTCTTTCCAAGGCTTTGTTATCTTGGTTTTATAGTTACCATTTTTAGTTACGAAGAGTGGTTTTTCCAATTAAAAAAACTATTAAAAGTGTAATGCCCATCGTTCCAATTCCCATTATTATATTTTCCGTTTGACCACTACCAGCCATCATTATGGATAAGATAAAACCTATGCAAACTAATATGAGTAGTATACAAATAATAATAATTTGTCCTAAAAATTGAAAGAAAACTTTCATCTATGTAGCCAGATCACCATTGAATATTATTTCCTTATATATTGTATAACAATTTAATATCTAAACATTATATGTAATACGGACTTAAATATAAGGATATAACATCATAAATTTTGTATAGTTTTTGGGATGAAATCTGTCAGATTGACATGTTTTGTATATATTTCCATAAACATGGACAGATTCGTAACAATTTACAGTGTTAGTTTGAGCCTGAAATCTTCGATATTAGAACGAAGTGTTCAAATATCGGCCTCCATTTTCGATATCACACATTTTGTTTCGCAAACTATATAAGTCAAGTGAACACAAACCCTAATGTAGCGTAGCATTAGCGGAGTCCAACGGAGAGACGATTGAAGCTAGCTTCATATCAATTTTTTATTTAGTCAAGGCAGAAATATGCGAAGTGTAGTTTACTACTCGAGTATATTGATAACGATGGATAAATGAAAAAGTGATGTGAAGTGGTGACCCCAAGGAGATTTGAACTCCTATGGCATGGATGAAAACCATGAATCCTAACCATTAGATGATGGGGCCATTTTTTTGCTTTTGTTTTTACTCTGCGTTATTCGTTCCTTCGGATACTTAAGTATTCCTCAGTCTCTCTTGCCTTGATTAAAATCAAAATCAATAAAAATGTAAGTTTTTCTTAAAAGTTTAAGAAAAATGGTGTCCTGTGATGGACTCGAACCATCGGCATCCTCATTAAAAGTGAGATGCTCTACCAACTGAGCTAACAAGACATTCCAAAATTAAGTTTCACTCAATTTGTGGACGGGAATTATAGGGGATTAAAGCTTTAAAGTCAAGAGTATTTATAATAAATATAAAATTTTTAAAGATTACATCTTTTTAACACCTAAACTTAGTTAAAATAACTCTAATGATTTTATTTGAATACAGTTTTATGCTTTTATTATTGATACCAGCACTTTATTGTCTGTATAAATGTCGTGAAGAGATTGTTAAGCGTGTTTTTGTCCACTTGCACCTTTTTTCTTTAAAGCGACCACGTTTTTGGGTTCAAGATATTCTCAAGTTACTCATTGTACTTTTATTTGTTTTTGCTTTGGCCTCGCCTATTTTGATTGACAAGACTAACCCTCTAAACCGACATGGAATTGATATCGTTTTGTCACTCGATGCGAGTGGGTCAATGCGTTCTTCAGGTTTAAGTGAGGTGAGAGAAAGCCGTTTTGAAACGGTTCAGCGTGTGGTACATGATTTTATAATGAAACGCTCTAACGATAATGTAGGGATTGTGCTCTTTGGCGACTTTGCCTTTATTGCTTCTCCCGTCACCTATGAAAAAGAGATTGTGGCAAAAATGCTTTCTTACCTTGAGACCGGTATGGCGGGTGATAATACGGCTATTGGGGAAGGCATAGAACAAGCCATTCGGGCACTCTCTTTCTCAAAAGCTAAGACAAAGGTGATTATACTGCTCTCAGATGGGGAACATAACAGCGGTCGTATCTCTCCCAAAGACGCAGTTAAGCTAGCCCAAGACAGAGGGATTAAGATCTATACGATTGCCGTAGGAGATGACTTTAATCCCGCGCTCTTACAAGAGATAGCTTCACAAACCGGAGCTCACTCTTACGCGGCAGTGAATGAAGAGGAGTTAAGCGAGGTGTATGAGCAGATTAACAAGATGGAAAGCTCGCAGATAAAATCGCAGAACTTCTTGAAAAAAGAGTACTATTTTCAATATGTACTGAGTTTTACCTTTTTTCTCATTGTAATCTATATCTTAAGACGTTTTAGGGGTTTAGTATGAGCTTTTTAAACCCTGAATTTTTTTGGTTATTTCTTGTCATTTTAATGATGATGTATTACCGTAAGATTAAACAAGAGAGTACCTTAGCGCCATCAACACGTTATAAGTTATGGTTTTTGTACCTCTCTTTAGTGATGATTATCTTTGCCTTGGCCCGTCCTGTTTTACAGCAGGCTCCTGTTAAGCAAGAGTATGAAGGTACAGAGGTTGTACTGGCACTTGATCTCTCCTACTCCATGCAAGCACGGGATATCAAGCCTAACCGTTTAGAAGCTTCCAAGGCCTTTATTAAAGAACTTATCTCAAAGCGGGTGCATGAACGTTTCGCCCTTTTAGGCTTTACCACCAACGCCATTATTCTTTCACCTTTGACTTCAGATGCTGAGCTTTTAGGACATCAGTTGGATTTGATTAATTCAGAGCTTGTGATTACAAAGGGAACCAATATCTCTTCGGTCTTAGAGTTAAGTACCAAGCTCTCTGAGATTAAGCAGAGAAACCTAATCATCATTGGAGATGGTGGGGATGAAGAGGAGTTCTCTAAGGAGATTGCTTATGCTAAAGAGAAGGGGCTTAGTATCTCCTTTGTTATGATGGCAACACGTGCAGGGGCGCGCCTTGAAGATAAAAATGGGCAATGGATCAAAGACAGTCATAAGCGGCTTGTCGTGAGCTCAAGTAATCCAAAAGCAAAAGATTTAGCAAAAGCCACAGGGGGTGTGTATGTTGAAGAAGGTGGAATTGAAGAAATTATTTCATGGCTAGATAGTAGGGAAAAGAAGCTTTCAGCAGCTGAGTTGATGATGTATCAAGAGCTTTTTTATTACCCGCTTTTTATTGGTTTGCTCTTTTTTATCTTAGGTGTGAGCAGTTTATCACGCCATATTATGCGCCTTTTCGTAGCTTTGTTAGCCTTGCTTGGCTTAAATGCCCAAGCAGATATGCGAGAATTTTCAACGCAGAGTGCAGGGGATGAGGCCTATGTTGAACAAAAGTACCTAGATGAACTCGAAGGGTATAAAAAAACAGGACTGCGCTCCCCTGAAGACCATTATAATTTAGGTAATGCTTATTATAAAGCAGGGCAGTATGAAGAAGCCATCGATACCTATAAAGAGATACAATCCACAGATGCTTCCTTAAAAGCTAAAATCTATCATAACTTAGGAAATTCCTATGTGCGTATTGAGATGTATGAGAAGGCAAGAGAAGCCTATACTAAAGCCTTGATTCTAGCTTATGATAAGCAAACAGATGAAAACCTATTGCATATCTTAGATGCAAAAAAGCATGAAGGTTTGCAAACAGGACAGCAAAAAGGCAAGAAGAAAAATGAGAGTAAAAAATCAAAAAACAGCTCTAAAAAAGAGGGGCAAAAGAAGAAAGAAGCAGGTTCTTCAAATATGAAAGTCTCAGCACAAGCGGGTGCAGGAAAGAGTAAAAAAGGTAAAAAAGTGAATAATGAGGGGCAGGTACAGTTTAATAATAAACAATCGGGTCTCTCTTATAAACAGTATGAACTTATCAATGAAAGGGGCAGTAATGAAGAAAATCCTTGGTAGTTTACTCCTGCTAAGCCTTAGCCTTTTTGCGCGCAGTGCTTATGAATGGAAGGTTGATTTAAGTGAGTATGAACTCTATCAACATCAATCTACTCTGCTTACCATGCAGTGTACCTTCTCGGCTGAGGGGAAAAATGATGATGTGGAGTTTTCTCCACCGAGTGAGCTTCCCTTTGAGTTTGAACTTTTAAGTGAGAAGAAGCATTTTGTAGGAGATATACAGACCTTAACCTATGAGTATCTTATCTTTGCGAAAGAAGAAGGTGCGTACGAACTGCACCTTAAACCCAGTATGCTTTTTACGACACAAAGTGCCATTGATGACGTGATTGTAGGACGTGATAATGTGAATGACCTTGAGGTGGAAAAAGAGGTGGCTAAGATAGCCCCTTTAAAAATCAAGGTATTACCAACAACCTCAAGTCTAACAGGACGTTTAGACCTGAAAACAGACTTGGATTTGCAGGAGGTTTCTGCCTTTGAACCGGTGCATTTAGAAATTCGCATCGAAGGAGAAGGAAACCTACAAGAACTTCATGACATTGCATTTGAGATAGAGGGTGTTCAGGTCTTTGCGGATAAGCCTGAGAAAGATCTTGTCTTAAGTGAACATGGGTACAAAGGGGTATGGCTACAACGTTTTGCCTTTGTAGGTGAAAAATCATTTAGCATACCGGCCATTGAAATAGACTATTTTGATCTAGAGAAAAAAGGTGAGAGCCAGCTTAAAACGCCTGATTTTGAGATTAAGATAAAAGCCAATGGGATTGAGAGAGACACGCTTATTGATGAGGTGGACTTACCTTCTGAAAAGATTGATTTTTCTAAATATGTGCATTACCTGTATTACCTTCTTAGTTTTATAGCAGGTTTTATCGTAGCAAAACTGTTTAAACTCCCTACTAAAACAGTTAAAAAAGAGAAAGGCATTCGCATTAAAACGGCACAAAATAATAAAGAGTTACTTGAAGTCTTGATTGTATGTGACAAGATGCGTTTTGAAGAGGAGATACAGCGTTTAGAAGAGGCTGTGTATCAGGGTAGTATTGTGGACATAAGTGGGCTAAAAAAGAGTGCTTTAGAGAAGTTATAAGCTTTTCACACTTTTTCTACACATGCAAAGAGTAGTGTTTCATATAAAAATTTAAACATCATATAAAACACAATTTTCACTTGCTATAATAAGAGCAATTTAAATAGGACAGACACAGATGAACGAAAAAATTACGAAGATTAAAAACGAAGTTTCAAAGGTAGTTATAGGCCAAGAAAAGATGATAGATGGTCTTTTAATAGGCCTTTTGTGTGAAGGACATATCTTGATTGAAGGTATCCCTGGATTAGCAAAGACTACAACGGTAAATGCACTTTCAAAAGCACTGGGTCTTGGGTTTAAGAGGGTACAGTTTACGCCTGATTTACTCCCTTCAGATATCTTAGGGGCTGAGATTTATGACCCACAGCAAAATGAGTTTAAGATTAAACAGGGTCCTGTCTTTACCAACCTTTTACTTGCAGATGAGATTAACCGTGCCCCAGCAAAGGTACAATCAGCACTGCTTGAAGTGATGCAAGAGAAGCAAGTCACCATTGGAGAAGAGTCTTTTCAACTTAGCCCACCATTTTTTGTTATGGCCACACAAAACCCGGTTGAGCAAGAGGGTGTTTATCAGCTTCCTGAAGCACAGTTAGACCGTTTTATGATGAAGTTAGTCGTAGGCTACAACACCAAAGAAGAAGAGCTTGAAATTGCTAGACGTATATCTAATAAAACCAACGCGACTATTAATGCGGTTATCTCTATGGATGAGCTTGAAGCCCTTAAACAAGAGGTGGCTTCAGTACACATGGATGAAGAGGTTGAGAAGTATATGATTGAGCTGATTTCAGCCACACGTAATCCGCTTGAATATGGCTTAGATGAGGTCGCTGATTATCTTCAATTTGGAGCGAGCCCACGTGTAAGTATTGATATCTTTAAGGCAGTAAAAGCCATGGCTTTTTTACGTGGTAAGGATTATGTCTCACCTGTGGATATCGCTTATATTATTAAAGAGATTATGCGTCACCGTATTATCTTAACCTATGAGGCAGAGGCTGAGGGTGTTACAGCAGATGAGGTGATTGATAAAATTGTACAAGCGGTGGCTATTCCTTAGATGTCAAAGTTAAAGAAGATCTTAGTTCGAGCAAGACGCCAAGTCTTCTCCGAACTTATCGGGAATAACCCTTCTATCTTTCAAGGTGAAGGCTATGACTTTATAGAGTTACGTGAGTACATGCCAGGTGATGATATTCGTCATATTGACTGGAATATTACGGCTAAGAAACAACAACCCTATATTAAAGTCTTTAGAGAAGAACGTGAACTCAATGTTGTACTAGCTTCCATGCTTAATGGTTCGGTGCATTTTGGCTCTAAAAAATTTAAACAAGACTTTATTGCCGAGATTAAGGCGCTTCTCTCCTTTTCAACGATTCGAAATGGGGATTTGCTAAGCTCTTTTATTTTTGCAGATAAACTTTATAAACAGAACCCACCTACAAAAAAGATCCATGCGGTGCAGTCTTTGGTTTCTGATGTTTTAGAGTTTGATGCCTTAGGTAAAAAAGCAGATTATAATTACCTAAGTAAGTATCTGATGAAACGTTTAAAACGTAAATCTTTGATTATTGTATTAGCGGATTATTTTGATCTTCCTGATTTTAAGGTCTTAGCACGTAAACATGAGGTCATTGCGATTATTGTGCGTGATAGAATTGAAGAACACCCACCAAGTTTTGGCTTTTCAACCCTTCAAGACCCTGAATCAGGAGCTGAACTTGAGGGTGACTTTAATGGTGCAACCATGAGGGCTTATGAGGCCAAGGTAGCGGCGCATGATCGTGCACTTTATGAGCGTCTTCGTCGTGATCAAGTTCGATTTGCAAAAATTTATACGGATGAGCAAGCCGTAGTGAAACTAAAACGTCTGTTTGAAGGGAACATCTAATGAAAGACATCCCCTTACACGATATTAAGCCCTTAGTAGAGGTACCAGATAACTCTTTAATGATTTTGATGATTATTGCAGCCTTTATCGCAGGATTAATCTTGCTTGGCTTAGGCTTATGGCTATGGATGCAGTTTAAGAAGGTTAAAGAGATTAATCTTCGAAAAGTCTATATGAAAAAAATCCATGAGGTTGATACGAGCAATGCTAAACAAGCGGCTTATGAAATCAGTGAATATGGCCGTTTTGTGGCACTGAATGAGAAAGAGTTAAGGCTTTTAGATGAGTTAAACCAACGCCTTTCTCAGTACAAATACAAAAAATCTGTCGAAGCGATTGATAAAGAAACATTAAGCCACTTTCATGTTTTTTTAGAGGTTTTGGATGCAACTTGAGTTTCCCTACCTTTTAGTTCTTATTTTTGTTTTTATGGCCTGTGCTTATTTTTGTAAACAACGTCAAGAGAGTCTTCTTTTTCCGCATATGATGCTTTTTAGCTCCAGTGCAATGGCCAGCTCTTTATTGTTAAAGATTTTAAAATGGCTGGGTATAGTGTCCCTTGTTATTGCAATGGCCTCCCCTTATAGTGAACGTGAGATTGATTTAGACCCTAGAGAGGGGTATGACATCGTGCTTTTACTCGATGCTAGTCAGTCGATGCGGGCCCAAGGCTTTGACCAACTTAACAGAGCCCTAAGCCGTTTTGAAGTGGTACAAGATATCGTCGATAGCTTTATTCATAAACGTGCTAATGATAATATGGGGATGATTGTTTTTGGTGAGTATGCCTTTGTTGCCTCTCCAATTACCTATGATAAAAACATCTTATCCAAACTGCTCGATCAACTCTATATTGGTGTAGCCGGGAAGAAAACGGCAATCTTTGATGCGATTGCGCAGTCAGTGACTTTAATGCATGAAAATGAGGCTAAGTCTAAGATTGCGATTTTGTTAACGGATGGACAAAATACTGCAGGTCAAATGCCTTTTGATGCGGCCATCTCTTTGGCTCAAAGAGAAGGGATGAAAATCTATACTATTGGGATTGGAAGACCGGGTGAATTTGATGAGGGTATCTTAGCTAAGATTGCTAGTGAAACAGGGGCTAAGTTCTTTCCTGCCTACTCAGCACAGCAGTTAGAGGGGATTTATGAGGAGATAAACTCTCTTGAAACCTCAGAGCTTGTGGGAGAGAAGTTTCTTCATAAAAGTTATTATTATATCTATTTTCTTTTTGTTGCTTTTATGAGTCTGCTTTTTTATCTTGTATTACGTTCAAAGAAAGGATGGGCATGACACTTTTATATCCTATATTTTTGTACTTGATGTTGCCTGTGACACTGATACTTTTTTATTTTATTATGACCAATGCGCATCAGAGCTTTACCGCCTTTGATAAGGAGGTCTTACAAAGGCTTAAACATGAAAATAAAAGCCTAAGTGCAATGGCTAGAAACAGCCTCTTTTTAATGGCCTTTATTTTTATGATTATTGCCATGAGTCAGCCTGTGTTTAAAGAGGGAGAGATTACGGTTGAGGCAAAATCAGCAGATATCTTGGTGGGTATTGATATCTCAGACTCCATGAAAGCCCAAGACCGGTTTCCAAACCGTTTAGAATTTGCCAAGCAAAAGGCGATAGAGCTTATCAAGATGGCCCCTCATAACCGCATTGGGGTTTTAGCCTTTGCAAAGCATGATTATATTGTCTCTCCTTTGAGTTTTGATCATAGCTCTGTCGCCTTTTTACTCTCTAAGGTTAATACGCGTAACATTACGGAAAAAGGAACGCATTTAGACTCAATGTTACATTCAGCTATCTCAATGCTCGAACATGCAGATACAAAGAACCTTCTGATTTTTACGGATGGGGGTGACACACAAGATTTTTCTAAGCAGATTGCCTTAGCGAAGGAGAATGGCTTAAGGCTGTTTATCATTGGTGTTGGGACGATAAAAGGAAGCCCAGTACCTTCTGAAGAGGGTGGTTTTGTAAAAGATAATGGAAACATATTAATCTCAAAACTAAATACAGAGATAGAAAAACTTGCCACTAAAACAGGAGGCGTGTATATAGAATCTGTTTTAGGAAATGAAGACATTACAACCATGTTGCAAGAGATTGAGTCTATTACTGAAAAATCAACCTTAAAAGAGGAGAAGATTCCTCAGTATATACAACTTTTTTACTACCCATTGGCCTTTTCAATCTTATTTTTACTCTTGGCCTTTGCTTCGGTACCAAAGCGGTTCAGTAAACACCTTGTTCTCTTAGTGCTTATTGCCTTTGGGTATGAAGATGCGAGGGCAGGACTTTTGGACTTTAAAAAGCTTCAAGAGGCCAAAGAGGCTTATGGTAATGAAAAGTATAAGGAATCCGCTTCTATTTATGAAGGCTTTGCTATGGAGTCACCTGAGGCGGTTTATAACCTTGGAAACAGCTTGTACAAAGATAAGGATTATGAAGGTGCGCTAAAGGTTTTTAATAAGGTTTCGCAAGAAGAATCAAGCTTTAAAGCCAGTGCCTTACATAATGCTGGAAATGCACAGGTGAAGTTACAGATGTATGAAGATGCCTTACAGTCGTATGAGCAAGCCTTAGCCCTTAAAGAAGATAAGCAAACTAGAGAAAATTATGAGGCAGTTAAAAAGTTCTTAGAAGAGAAAAAACAAGAAGAACAAGAAAAGCAAGACCAGCAAAATCAAGATCAAAATAATAAAGATCAAGAGAATCAGGACCAACAAAACAAAGACCAGAATAACAATAATCAAAAAAATCAAGATCAAAAAGATAAAGATTCACAAAAGCAGCAAGACTCACAAAACAAAGAAGATGCTAACAACCAACAAAAGTCTGATAAACAAGATCAAGAAAAGAAAGAAAAACAGAAGCAAGAGCAATCTCAAAAAGAGAATGAGCAAGACTCCCAAGAAAAGAAACAAAGTGAAAAGCAGAAGGGGTCACAAGAGAATAAGCAAGAAGAGAAAGAATCAAAAGCATCAGAGGCTAAGCAAAAGTCAGAAGAAAAAGAAAAAACCTCGTCAAAAGAAGCACAAGAAGCTCAGGTGAAGGCGGTAAATATGAAAGAGATGAGTGATTTAGAAGCCAAAAAATGGATAAATTTAATCAAAAAGTCTCAAAAAGGGCATCTGTATAAGATGCAAGAAGTAGAACATAAAGAGGATAGTAATGAAAAACCTTGGTAAAATCATCATAATTTTTATAATGACACTTCCTGCCTTTGCCAGTTTAAGTGTTAGTGTGGACAAAGCGTCGGTAACGCGTGGTGAAAGAGTAACCTTTACATTGAAAATATCGGGTGAAGGAAAGGTGAGGGTACCCCCTTTAGATAGCTTATGTGGGTATGACATTGAGAGTCGAATGCAGAGTCGAAAAGATATTTATACCAATGGAAAACGTGAGCAAGAACTCTCCTTGATGTATGAATTTATGCCGCAAAAATCCTGTGTCATTGAAGCATTTCCTGTTAGTGTGAATGATGTTGAATATATGACAGAGGCCATTAATGTTAATGTTTCTAAGATGTCTATTTCAAAAAATGAGCCCTTTGAAGTGCAACTTGAAGTCGATAAGCACTCGGTGTATGTGGGTGAGCCTTTTGAGATGCGTGTCAATTTTCAACAAAGAAATAATATACAAGCTGTGGGCGAGTCGATATCGCTTCCTGATAGTAAGAATATTTGGATTAAGAGTGAGCATAAGGGCAAGGGCTTTGTAAAAAATGGGTATCAATCCAGAAGTAATATGTATGCAATGAGTGCGCAACAAAGCGGTAAGTTGACCTTAGGCCCTCTACGTTGGGACTTGCAAGTAAGGTCTCGTAGTAGGGATTATTGGGGAAGTTTTATGCAAAGGGCAAAGACGCGCTCGGTCTTTTCAAATGAGATTGAAATCGATGTAAAGCCTCTGCCTGAGGGTGTGGATATAGTCGGTGACTTGCAGATTAAAGCCTATGTGGATAAAAAAGAGATTCATGCAGGTGAAGCGGTTAATATCACTATAGAAGCACGCGGGTCAGCCAATGTTGAGGATATTGCAAGTTTTAATATCCATTTAGAAGGGGCTCAGGCCTTTAATGAAGAGCCTAAGGTGAGCCATTTTTTACAAAACGACAAGTACTTTGGTACCTTTGTGCAAAAATCTGCACTCGTGGCTGAGAAAGATTTTACAATACCTGCTTTTGAGCTAACATATATGGATGTTGCAACAGATGAAGTACGTACCATAAAAACAGAACCTATAGCCATTAAGGTCATTAACACGGCAGCAGCACCTACGCAAGAGTTAAAGGTGTCAAGACCCCAGCAAGAGGTGAAAGATGTTAATGCTCAAAAAGGTGGTATTAGTACTTTAGAAGCAAGTTTTCTTCTCTTAGGTGGTGTTCTATTAGGGCTTATTTTGGGACTTATTCCTTGGAAAAATTTTGTAAATAAGCAAAAGGGTAAACATAAGGTTTCAGCCAAAGAGTCCAAAGAGGTGCTTCAACTACTTATGAGCAATATGGATAATGATGCTGAAATTGAGGGCTTTGTGAAAAAGATATCGGAAAATCTTTATGAAGGAAAGTCGCATGAGATTGATAAAAAGAGGTTAAAAGAGATTCTTAAAACCTTACAAGCCTAGCTCTTTACTCTGAGGTATTGGCCTTATAAAGAGGGGACTATTTTAAGATGTCATGTAAAGAGTTGGCATCTTTCATCTTATCATCAAGTGCTTCCCACTGCTCATCTTGTACCATTTTTTTCATCATCTCTAACTCTTTTTCAAAATAACTCAATGAGTCAAGCAGATGGGTCTTGTTTTGTCTAAAGATATCACCCCACATATTGGGTGAAGACTTGGCTAAACGACTCATAGAACGAAAACCACCGGCGGCAAGGTTTAAGATGTTTTCATGTTCTTCATGTTGTAAAACAGCATTGGCTAAAGAGTAAGAGATGAGGTGAGGCATATGCGAGATGAAGGCAACATGGAGGTCATGTTCATGGGCTTTCATATAAACAAGTTTCATATGGATTTGTGAGAAAATACGCACGGCAACCTCTTGTTGGTGTTGGCCAGAATTTTCTAAATCACACAAGACCACTACCTTATCTTTGTACAGATCCTCTAAGGCAGCCGAAGGGCCAAATTTTTCTGTACCCGTCATTGGATGGGCTGCAACTACATTTTTACGTAAGGCAGGTGGGACAGAGAGAACAATCTTCTCTTTAGTAGAACCTAAATCAATAATAGTCGTTGTAGCAGAAATATTTTTGAAGGCTTTTAAGCAGGCTATAATCCCATCGACTGGAATGGCTAAAACAATAACATCTACTTTTTCAATGGCTTCAAAAGAGACAACTTCATCCACTAAACCTAAGGCTAGTGCCTCTTGTTCATGGGTTTTGTTATGATCAAAACCGACGATTTTCTTTACCATTGGAAGTTTTTTAATGGCCATAGCGAAGGAGCCACCCATTAAGCCTAAGCCGATAATACCTACAGTCATAGTCTGCTCTTTTTTCTTGGCATTATAGCAAAGTTGGTATAATGCCAAGAGTAAAAAGATAGGAATAATAATGTCTCACGCAGATTTGTTTAAAAAAGATAAGTATTTATGTTCGTGTAATCATGTCACCATTGGCGACGCAGTTGAGTTTCTTAAAACGCACAATATTCAAAGTGTTCAAGAGTGGATGGATTCTGACATCCAGCCCGTTGGTGATAAATGTGAAGCCTGTTTTGAAGAGGGAACGGAAAACGATGGGGTGACCTTAGCAGTTATCTTATCGCAAGTTAAGCAGGGAAAACTATAAGTACATCAATTATTTGATGTACTTTTTAATATGTTCTTGAAAGTCTTTCATAAGTAGGGTAGGGGTACGTTTTTTATTGAGTATTGAGGAAAAATCCCTTGCAAATTTATAGTTCTTGATAGGGACATGAAAAAGTTTTTTCTCTTCTAACTCGGTTAAGACAGAGATACGTGGAAGACAGCTTATATAATTTGGATCTAAGATTAAAAAGTTTTTAATGGCTTCGGTCTGCTCAAGTTCTAAGACGATATTGAGTTCTTTATCAACAGGGCTAATCTGGTCTAAAAAGACAGAACGTGTTCCTGAACCCTTCTCTCTTAATATCCACATCTTATCTTTAAGCGTATCAATATAATGCTCTTTACACAGGGCCTTATCTGAACTAACCACGATAAGCTCATCAGGGGCAATCACCTCTTGGCTTACAACAGAAGAACTAATGCTACCTTCGATAATACCAATATCAATCTCTCCATTTTCAGCCATAGTGACCACATCTTCAGTGTTGGCCATCTTTAAATTAATGGTGACATCGGGTCGGTCTTTCATGTAGTGTGTCATGAGTTTTGGCATAATGTAGTGCGCTGTGGTAAGACTTGCCCCAATATTAAGCTCTCCTCTAAAGTGATTTTGAGTGAACTCTTGATGCAGACTTTTAAGCTCTAAAAACAGGGGATGGACCTCTTTAAAAAAGAGTCTGCCTCTTTCGTTTAAGATGAGCTTTTTTCCCACACGTTCAAATAATTTTTCATCCACATGATTCTCTAACTCTTTAAGGGCCATAGAGATAGCAGATTGACTCATTTTAAAGGTATTAGCAACATCAATAAGGGTGTTAGATTGGGCAACACAGATAAAGAGTTCGATTTGACGAAGGGTAAACATGCTAGGCCTTATGTCTTAAAGATTATCTGTGTAGTTGATGTGTAATCTTAAGATAACTTTTTTTGAACATTATATCATTTTAATTTTATTATATTGAATGGTCATCTTTTGGTATTATTTCAGTATCAAAAAATCATTCGTATGAAAGGTCATATAATGCAAAGAAGAGATTTCTTTAAAAAATCTTTAGTTGTTGCGGGAACAGCGGCTATTGGAAGCTCACTAGAAGCTGCTTCACAACCTAAAACAGGACAAAAAATATCAGAGGTTGCTTTCCCACAAAAGCGTCCAATGATTACGTATTCAGACAGACCACCCCTTCTTGAGTCAACACGTGATGTATTTGCGAGTGCAATTACACCCAATGACCAATTCTTTGTAAGATGGCATATGCCTGAAATTCCTACGCATATTGATCTTAAAGAGTACCGTTTAAAGGTCAATGGTGAAGTAGAACACGATCTTTCATTTACACTTGATGAACTTAAAAATGATTTTGAGCCCGTTGAAGTAACTGCAGTACTTCAGTGTGGTGGAAATGGACGTTCAGCATTTTCTCCAATTGCTGGTGGTATCCAGTGGGGTAATGGTGCGGTTGGAAATGCTAAATGGAAGGGTGCTCGTTTAAGAGATATCCTTGAAAAAGCAGGTATTAAAAAAGGAGCACACTGGATCGGTTTTAATGGTCTGGATAATGCGGCTTATTATAAAACACCAAACTTTGTTCGTGAAATGCACATCGAAGAGTTAGATGACCATGTTATTGTGGCCTATGAGATGAATGGGGAAGAACTTCCTTATTTAAATGGTTATCCAGTGCGTTTAATTATTCCAGGTTATTATTCTGATTCATGGGTTAAAATGCTTTCTAATCTTACCTTAACGACAGATTATCAAAAGCTTTTCTTTATGGATGTGGCTTACCGTGTTCCTGATAATGAAACGGAGAGTGAAGACCCACACTCACATAAAAAGATAAAAACTAAACCCATTACAACAATGAATGTGAAGTCTATGATTGGATACCCTAGTAATGATACAAAGGTATATTTTAATTCACATGTTACTGTGCGTGGTGTTGCCTTTGATCAAGGAAAAGGGATTAAAGAAGTTTTAGTCTCTATTGATAAGGGTAAGACCTGGGAGAAAGCAATTTTAGATGATGGTAAGCATGGACGTTACTCATTTAGAGAGTTCCGTTATACCTTCAAGCCAGGGGCATATGGTAAACAAACTATTATGTCTAAGGCCATCAATAAAGCAGGTGAAGAACAACCATTAGCTGAAGAGATTCTATGGAATCATGGTGGATACAAATATAACGGTATTGATACTGTAACAATTGAGGTGGTTTAATGTATAAGTTTATAATAGCAGCGTTTTTAGCACTAACACCCTTAGTCGCACAAGAAGTGAAAGAAGATATGGCTGTGCCATATATCTCTTATGAGATTAAGATGGGAGAAAATTTTGATACGGTTCAAGGCCAATGTCTGATGTGTCACTCTTTTGGATATATCATCAACCAAGGTCCTCAATCTAAGGCTTTTTGGTCAGGTAAGGTGAAAAAGATGAAACATGCCTTTGGTATGGATATCTCAGATAAAGATGCCGTCCTCGTTACTGAATACCTTTTCAAACATTATGGAAATGGAAAGCTAAAATAGCTTTTTTAGAAAATTTAAGCCATTAAGCTTAGAACTTGGACGCACCTGTCCAAGTGATTGCACACTTTGTGCACATAAATACCCTATACTGTCTTGCATAAAGGGGAACACATGAAAAAAATCACACTTATCTTTTTACTTTTATTAACAGCACTGAATGCAGATGAAAAAACAGCCAATTTTGCAGGTGGATGCTTTTGGTGTATGGAAGCAGCTTTTCAACCGGTAAAAGGGGTTATATCAGCCGAGTCAGGATACATGGGTGGTGAGGCGCATACCGCGAACTATCAGGCAGTTTCTGAGGGAAATAGTGGGCATTATGAGGTGGTTCAAGTACGGTATGACCCTGATGTTATCTCATATAAAGCGCTTTTAGAGGTGTTTTGGAAAAATATTGACCCTACGGATGAAAATGGACAATTTTACGATCAAGCACAGCAGTATCAGACGGTCATTTTTTATCAAAATCAAGAAGAGAAGGTCTTAGCTAAGGCGTCTAAAAAAGCACTTAATGAGAGTGGTCGATTTAGTCAAAAGATAGCAACCAAGATTAAACCCGCAAAAGAGTTTTTTAAGGCGGAGGCCTATCATCAAGACTACTTTAAAAAGAACTCCTTACGGTATCAAATGTATAAAAAAGGCTCAGGTAGAGAGAAATTTCTTGAAAAAGCATGGAAATAGATCTCTGTTTACTAAAAAGCACTACACTACAATCAAAAATTATTATAAAATGCCGATATTAGCGCTACGATAGAGATAAGGTGGAAAACAGATGGTAGGAAATTTAGATATAGGAAAACTAGTGACAATTGTCATGCTTTTTTTAATAGGAGCATTTTTCTTTGGTGATAAACTTATGTTCATGTATAAGCATAAGGATGATATGCCCCTTTCACTCTCTAAAACAGTGTACACTCAACATGACTTTAAGCAACTTCCTAGTACAGAACAAAGTGGACTTTTAAAAGAGGTGGCAGAGGTCTGTATTAATAAACATCATATTGATAAACTCTCTTGTGAGGATACCTCTTATTGGTTAGCAGATGGTTTAGAAAAAAAAGGCGTGGACAGTGACTTGGCTATTGCATGGATGAAACCCTGTGTGTATGCTTGTGAAAATGGAACCTTTGATCAGGCTAAGTATGAGGCAAGAAACCCTGTTACAGGTGCTAAAATGCAGGAGAAGTCTGAAGGGACTAAATGGATTTGGGAGGAAGATTAAGCCTTGCTAACAAATTTTACCGTCCATTAAAGTGACATAATAACACGGTGTGTCACTTCTTCATTAATTCTTCCCTTTCTTTTACTCTTATTTAACCCCAATAGAGATAAAATCTTAGACTTTAACTCTAGTATATTTTTCAAAGGTTATAAATGAGATCTATTTTTTTGGCACTGATATTTAGTGTCACTTTATTGCAGGCAAAAACTGTTAATGATATTCAGTTTGATGGTCTAGTCCACCTTTCGGACCCGGTAGCCTTAGAAGTCCTAGGTTTTGAGGTAGGAGACAGACTTTCAGAAAAGAAGATTGACCGTTCTATTAAAAGTTTTTATAAATTTGGGTATTTTACAGATATATATGTCACAGAAAATAATGGCGTCTTAGTCTACCATTTTAGTGAGAAGTCTGTTATTTCTCATATCGAAGTCGATGGCTATGGGCAGGGAGACGAGGAAGAAAACACAGAGCTTTTACAGATTAAAAAAGGCTCCTTGTATGATAAAAAGAAGGTGGAAAAAGCTAAGAAACGCCTGATTGAAGCCATCTCTCAAGAGGGGTATATTGATACCATTGTTGAAGTTGAGGTTGAAACCTTAGACAATGGAAGTGTTGAACTTGTTTTTAAGGTTAACAAGGGCGAGAATATTGTGATTGAAAAGATGGCCTTTGAGGGGATGAAAGCTTTTGAGCCAACAGACTTTAATGAGGTCATCGCCAATAAAGAACATCAATGGATGGGTTGGTTTTGGGGCCGTAATGATGGTGAAATGAAACTAACTGAGCTTCAGTATGACCCCCTTCGTATCCGTGATATGTATATGCAGTACGGGTATTTAGATGCGAAGATTGATGACCCTTTTGTAAGAGTGGATTTCTCTAGTTATATTGCAGATATGTCTTATACGGTGTATGAGGGTGATGTCTACAGAGTAAGTGATATTATTCTTGAGCAGTCAACGAATGTAATTGAGAATGAAAAAATTCGTGAAGTCATTCAGCTTGAGATGAATGATGCCTTTAATATCAAGACATTTAGAGAAGATTCGGAGCGCATTAAGACCATTATCGCTAACCTTGGTTATGCTTATGTTAAAGTCTCTCCAGACCTTCGTAAACATAAAGAGAGTAAAACCGTTGATGTGGTCTATAAGATTCGTCCTGGAAAAAAAGTTTTTATTCGTGATGTCTTAATTTCTGGAAACACACGAACCCTCGATAGGGTAACGCGTCGTGAGATCTATTTAGCACCAGGAGATATCTACTCTTTAACGGATATCAAAGACTCTAGAAATTCACTTCAAAGAACAGGGTATTTTGAATCAACTACTATTGAAGAAAAACGTATTGATGCACAGACTATGGACCTTATTGTAAAGGTAAAAGAGACGCAAACGGGTAACATTCAAGTCGGTGGTGGATACGGAAGCTTTGGTGGGCTTTTACTTTCAGCAAGTATCTCAGATCGAAATATCTTTGGTTCAGGTATTAATATGGGTTTCTCAGCAGAGCGCTCACAACGAACCAAAAGTTTTAGTATCAATGTCAGTAACCCACGTCTAAATGACAGTGACTTCTCAGGTTCAGCGTCTGTATACACAAATGAAACGGATTATACAGATTATACGATCTCTACAAGCGGGCTAGGTTTGGGTTTAGGTCGTAGATTAACGCGTTTTTTAAGCGGTTCATTAAACTACTCTTACTCTGCATCAAAATACAGTAATATCTCATCTGCATTTCAAGATAGTGTGAGTTTAGCTGACCAAGTCCTTTTTGAAGACTTTAAAAAATCAGCCATAAGTGTAGGACTACGTTTTGATAATACAGATGATTATTATGTTCCTAGAAATGGTATCTCTGCTAGTACAGGACTAGAGTTTGCAGGGCTTGGTGGAACACTTGGTGGTACAGCAGATTTTATTAAAAACCGAAACCTCTTTAGTATCTATAAGGGGGTTGAAGAGTATGTTGGTTTTGATTTAATCTTTCGTTATAAGGCGCGTTATTCGTATATCTTTTATGATGATAGTTCCACTGATGCGCGAACCAACCTACCAACAGCCGAGCGTTTTTATATGGGGGGTGTTGGATCGATTAGAGGGTATGAGTCCTACTCACTCTCTCCAAGAGATGGCCAGAACAGACGTATCGGGGGACGTAATATGTTTACGAACTCCCTTGAAGCAAGTTTCCCACTTGTGCCTAAGGCAAAGTTACGAATAACTGCTTTTTATGATTATGGTTTTCTTGAAGGAAAGGGACAAGAACTGTTTTCAAATCCTAATGGGTATGACCCGGTTACGGAACAAGATCAATATAATGCTGATTTAAATGCCTATTTAAATGATGTAAGCACCTATAAGACTCAAAATATTACGCGTTCATCTTATGGTGCGGCTATTGAGTGGTTTTCACCTATGGGACCTATCCAGCTCATCTTTGCCAAGGCACTTGATGCTCAAGATGGGGATCAAACGGCGACATTTGAATTTACTATTGGCCAGAGATTTTAATTTAAGTCGCCAAGGAACTGTTCTGAGTTAGAGCAAATAACTTAGGAATTCTCCGCTTCGCTTCTGAATTTACCATTGGACAAAGATTTTAAATTGGTATTGTGTTCCCGGATTTTATTTATCTTGTTTCATATCAGTACTCCTCATCCTTAAACGACACAATGTCTGTTTAATAGATTTATCACACATTAACTCAACAAAGTGTCCTTTTATTTCCAAAAAAGCTAATAAAAAGATATCTCTAATATAAAAAAATTCCAATATATCAGCAAATAGAAAGGATTCTATTGCATTTTGTTATATTTTCATCAAATAAACGGACATTTTGAATGTCGTTTATTTTTGATATATAAGGTTAATTACGCTAAAGTGGCGTTGAATAAAGAGTTATGTTCACAAAGGAAGATATTGAAAGCTGTTAGTTTAATTCTATTAAGTATGATCATGTTCTTCTTTGTAGTAAGTCAAATAATTACATACACAGATTTTCTTGATTATTTAAATTATGATGGACTAATTGTCAAACTTACTAGATTATCAACAACATTTTTATTAATTGGGTTTCTTATTGCCAATGGAAGTTATGAACTTTATTTAGATAAATCAAATAAAAGAAAAAAACTCCAAGTACAACTTGGAGTTTTTCTTGCCTTATTAATGATTATGAAAGTGTTAACATCATATTCTCTCTCATTGCAAAAGTTAGAATTTTGGAATGCTTTTACTTTGTCAGACACAGTAAAAGCTAAAAATAATATACTGAATGCAAAGAGTAGATACTCTATGCATGGCCAAATTATTGAATATTATGATTTAAATCAAACAAAGAGAATGTATGAACCTTCTCCAGAATATGTAAAACTATATAAACAAAAACAGGCTTATATACGAGATTTAAACAGAACACCATTTTATTTGACAGCAATTTTTATACTTTTAATTTTATCTTATTACTTAAGTATTGTTATTGCAGAAAGAACCGCTAAAAAGCGCAAACATAACAACTACGAGGAGACCAATAGTTTACCCTAGCGGGAAAACTATTGCTCACGATAAACGTTATATCCAAGGATACTTTTTTGACAACTTTCCTTATGTTATAATTACATATTAAAATAAAAGTTGGAGAGAAGTATGATACAACTATCAATTGAAGAGCCAAAAATAGAAAATTTCTTTCATTCTTCAAAAGAAGAAATAATGAAAGCTTTAAAATTTATTGTTGATAATGACATACATGACTTTTCACCAATAAATAATACATCTGAACTTAGCGAAGAACAAAAAAAAGAGCTTGATTCAAGAATCAATTCTTTTCATAAAGACCCATCAATTGGACGAAATTGGGATGAAATTAAAACTGAATTAGAAAGATAGCCTTGACTTTAAGACTACATCCTCTTGCAGAAAATGATTTAAAAGTTGCATTAAATTATTATTATGAAATAAGCCCTAAACTAGAAAAAAGATTTTTATCTCATGTTGAAAAGACATTTAACAATATTTTAAAATCACCTAATACATATCAATACGAAACTAAAACATCTCAAAAAGTGCTTATGAATAAATTTCCATACATCATTCTATATGAACAGTATGAAGACTTTATTATGATATTAGCTATTTTTCATACGAGACAACATCCAGATAAATTGACTAAAAGACATAACAATTACGAGGAGACGCAATAATTTACCCTAAAGGAAAATTATCGTTCACGACGAACGTTGTACGTTGCCGCTTTGCGTCAACGTACAACGGCCCGGCTGAGCTCTGAACGAGACATCCAACCATTTGTCGTGCTCCGCTTCGCTACGCACAACAAATGGCAGGAGTCTCACACAAAGGTGTCTTCCAGAAAATCGCTTCGCATTTTCCGAAATACACATTAGTGGAGCTCAGCCGGGCCGTTAGGTATATAAAAAACGAGAAAGGAATACATGAAAAATTTAAAATTAATGCACCTAAGTATAGATAACCAGCATATCCAATTTAGAGATGGAATTAATTATATTATTGGTCGAAATGCATCTGGAAAAAGTACCATATTCAATTGTATAAAGTATGCTTTAGGTCTTACAAAGAACTTTAATAATGTAAATATTAAACTAGTAGAATTAATAATTATGATTGGTACTCAAGAATATAAGTTTAAACGGGAAATAGGAGGCAGAGGGCTTACAATTTATACAAGTGAAAATAAAGTTGAATATACTGCTCGTTCTACAGAATTAAATACTTTTTTTCAAACTACTTTTTATCCAAAATACCTATTTAATTCAGATACTAAATCAGAATCAATTCTAAAAATTTTAGATTTTTGTTTTTTAACTGAAGAAAAAACTATTGCTCGTAAGAATCAATGGCAAATCTTAAGTTCTATTCTAGGAGTAGAAGAAACTTTACTTAATAATATAGAACAAGATATATATTTATTAAAAAATGAGATAAAAAATAATAAAAAAATTGAAAATGAATTAACTGCATTTGTTGATTTAATAAATAAAAATATAGATAGTGTTTGTGAGAATACTGAGACTAGAGAATATATAAATACAACAAAAGACAGTTTTTTAAGAAGCCATAGGGAAAAAGAAGAATTATTAATAGGAGTAAGTTTAAAATTTGAAGACATGAGAAGTCAATCTAATCATGAAATCAAAAATAAGTTATATGGTTTAGAAGATGTTTTTATGTCTATGAAAAGTAATTTGAAAAATTCTCAAGACAGTTTAGAAACTTTAGAAGGATTCATAAAAGGCAAAACTAAATATATGTCTTATGGAGAGGAAGTGTTTTCAAGATTTCTTCTTATGTTAGCTATAGCAGAATATTCTAACCGTACTGATTTAAACTTTCCCAACCTTATTATAAATGACAATTATTTACTTGGTAGTCTTGATTCAAAGTACCTTGATTACTCAAATTATATTTTAAAAAAATTAGCTTCTGGAAATAGTAATTTTCAATATATTGAATTTACACATAAAGAAGAAATATCTAGTGAATATATAGTTTATGACTTAAATATGAAAGGAAAGAGATATGACTAACATTACTAGAACAATGTCTTTTGCAGAAAAAGCTGGTCTTTATATTGCACTAGCTGGATTAATACTATCTTTTATTACATTAATATTAAGTGATAATATTTCTAATTTATTTGGTGGAGCTAATATAGTTGCAAATAAGCAAGAAATTCACTTAAAACCATTAATAAATAAAGATGAATACATTGGTGTAATAAATATTAGAAACAATGGAACTAAGCCATCAATGAATGCAAAAGCCATTATAGAGTTTGATTCGAAAGTTCCAACCTTTAAAGTATCAAGTGATGAAACTTTTAAACGTGATACAAAAGATAATAAACTAATCCTTACTCTAGATAGACTATCAAATAATTCAAGTATTATGATTACTATACATTCAAAATTCTATAATGTTAAAAAAATAAACTATATAGATGATTCAGGTAATCAGCAAATTTCACTTGGTGTAAATGAGAAAGAATTGAATTTATTAAATTTAATACTTTTACTAATAATGCTTATATCATTATTTGTACTTATTTGGATTTATAGAAGAGTCTCAGAAAACTATCTTGAAAAAATATTAGAATATCATCAAAATGAAATGCAAGAAAAACTTAGAGAAATTAAGGATGAAATTTCAAATATTGAAATTGTTATAAATCAACCTATTCTAAATAATATTGAGTCACAGGAAAACTCTACAGGGAACCTTACGCATAGAATAGCCGAATTTATGAATATTAGAACCTAACAAAACCTAGCAGTGAACGCTCGCGTCACTGAAGTAAAACGTTATGTGAGGATATGACTATAATTGAAATTAAAACAAACTTATCAATTGATGAAGCGATAAAACGATTATCAAATGAAGTGAAAAGTCCATCATTGTTCCAAAAAAATGGTTCTTTAATGGGTAAAGTCAGTCAAGAAAAAATATCAGTTTATAGAGTATATACATTTCTTCATTTTAGTAACTTTCCAGTGTTTGAAGGGAACCTTCAAACTATTGATGGAAAAACAACACTTCAAGGAAAGTGGACTACTTATTTATATTCTAAAATTTTAATGATTATATCATATGGGATGTTGTTAGCCTTACTTGCTATAACTACATGTATAGACCCATTTTCTCCAATATCAATAATTTTCTATTCTATGATTATTGTTCTTTTTTTATTTTCACGAAAATACAAATTTAAACGCCCACAAGAGGATAAAGAGTGGATTATTAAGTGTTTTGAATATATACTTAACACATAACAAGTACGAGGAGCGCAATAGTTTACCGCAAGCGGAAACTATTGCTCACGACAAACGTTGTACGTTGCCGCTTTGCGTCAACGTACAACGGCCCGGCTGCGCACTGAACGTGACATCCAACCATTTGTCGTGCTCCGCTTCGCTACGCACAACAAATGGCAGGAGTCTCACACAAAGGTGTCTTCCAGAAAATTGCTTCGCATTTTCCGAAATACACATTAATGGAGCTCAGCCGGGCCGTTAGAGGTATAGGTAAGTGAATAAGCTAAAAGTGACTAAGACAAACTGGTTTTTATCAATAGCATCATCGATTGGACTTTATATAGCTTTAACTTACAAAGGAATTTCCTTTACTCAAATTGAGTGGATTGGAATATTGCTTTACAATTTGTCTTTATTTATTTTAATCATGCCTTTGGCAGAAATAATATATCCTGATACGGATAAAAACTATTATTTAAATAGAAGAGGTTTTGTAGTAATATATATTTTGTTAACTGTAATTCCTTATGTTTTACTACAGTAGAAAACATGAATATATTTAAAACTCTAACAAGTACTAGGAGCGCAATAGTTTCCCGCGAGCGGTAAACTATTGCTCAAGATAAACGTTAGGTTACAGAAGGTTAATTAAATGAATAGTACAAATATTACATGGGGAATTCTTTTTACTATTCTTGGAATTTTTGGTTTATATCATTCATATTCAAAGTTCATGTCATATCAAGAAACTGGAAAAATCTCATATACAGTGAAATACATGTATTTTACTGGAGAAAAAGCATTGTTATTGACTTCTGGAAATGTATTAATTAGTATCATTTTCATATATTTTGGATACTTATTACTCAAAAGAGGAAAAAAACCTAACAAAAACGAGGAGACCAATAGGTTACCCTAACGGGAAAACTATTGCTCACGACGAACGTTGTACTGGCGCTGTGCGCCAGTACAACGGGGGCGCGGGCTGAACACCCACTTATTGCCGATGCTATGCATCGAACAACAACCGGGAGGAGCGGACAACTAAATTGGAAAACAAGTTTTCAAATTCGGTCATCGCTTACCTACGCCCCCCGTTATGTGAATATAAAGAGATATTTATCAATAAGGAACACAAATCAAATATAGTTTATTTATTTTAGTAATAATTTTTCTAGTATCGTGTTCAACGTATGTAAATAAACCACTTAAAACAGACAATAAAGAACAAAGAACAAATCCAAAGTACCCATTTGTAAACTTTATTATTAATGAGAATGACAAATATCAACCAAGTGCAGTGGATATTTTAGCAACTATATTTGAGATATACAATGGCTCAAATGTTTCACACGGTGGGGGAAGTAATTTAGAAAAACAGATCATTTTAATTGAAATTGAACAATCAAATTTATTTAATAAGAGCCATGACTTTAATACTTCTAACTACGTTGTACACATAGATACAAATTTAACAGGTAGAAATGATAAAAACAATGAAAGTTCATCAGAGTCTTTTGTGAGTTTTGGTAAATTTTTAACTATTCCTTTAGAGCTTAAAGCTGATATTATTGTTTTTAAAGATGATAAACTAATAAAAGAATACCATTATAGAATAGACACCCAAGTAAAGCCAATTTTTTATTTTAGTTCAACGCCAGATATCCCTGAATCTATTCAAATTATTATGTCAAATTTTTTTCAAGATATTAGAAAAGACAAAATATTTTTAGAACCAGAATTATCAGGTTAAACATATTAATTAGTGTATGAGTTTTATTAAGTACATAACAAGCACGAGGAGAGAAATCTGTGACCCGCGAGCGGTTCCTAGATTCCTCACGACGAACGTTATGTTCCATAGGAGACAGTGACTTTGATAAAGTCACTTTTTTTAAGGTCTTTGAGTTTCTCTTTAAGAAGATAAGATGACTTTGCCTCTACTATCAGTTCATTCCCTTCTAAAACAAGTCTTAGTTCATCATTGTGTTTAATCTCACTAAAAAGATCAATACACAAACGCATTAGAAAGCTTAGAGCGTTGCATGTCTCTACACTAGGAAGGTAGGCCTTATAGTTTTGCATATGTGCCTTATGAGGCTGTTTTTTTCGCTGATAACGTACTAGGGTAGAGATAAGAACGATTTGTGAATGGGAGAAGTCATAATTTAGGCCATTGAGTAAGATATAATAGCTATGTCTATGGGCCTCATAATAATCAAGTTCTTTTCCTATTTGACTCAGTTTAATAGCAGTGAGAAAACTCTCTTTGTAGTGAGAATCTAGTTTTAAGACCTTATGACATAAATCAAAAAGTTTAGAGGCTTCATGGTTTAGGTAGCTGTTCTTTGAAGCAGAAAAACGGTCAAGTAAACTGCTTACACTTGGATTGTAGTTGTGTGGAAAACGGGCTTGGTTACTGCGTAAAAGATCAGACAAGAAGACGCCCTCCCTAACACCCACACCTGAGGTGATAATCTCTTTCGCTCCGATATGTTCTATAAGTGTTGTTAAGATAAGAAGACCTGCTTGTAAGACATCCAAACGCTCTTTTTTAACCCCAAGTTCAATGAGCTTTTTCTCATCGGCTTTTAAAATAGATTTAAAATAACTCTTTTGAGCATCAATATCATAAGCATATCCATGCAGTTTACGAAAATAAACATCCTCTTTTTTCATCACCATGGTAGAGATAGCACGAAGCGTCCCGCCTATACCTACTAGTTGAGTGTAGTTGAAGTCAGAAGGAAGCTTAGACAGCTCCTCTTTTATATAGGCCTTGGCTCCTGCAATATCATCATTATCAAAATAGAGCTCTTTAAGACGTACGGTGCCCAGTTTAAGAGAATAGGTCTGCGTTACAGCTCTTTTCTCATAAACAGCAAGTTCGGTTGAACCACCACCAATGTCTACACTCACAGCCGAATCTAAATACAGAAGGTTAGCCACAGCGATACCGCCAAACAGGGCCTCTTTCTCACCATCTATAACTTTAATATTGATGCCTAGCTCTTTTTTAATCTTAGCAATAAAGTCTTGCTTATTAGGTGCATCACGCAGGGCAGAGGTAGCAACACAAAGGGTCTTATTGACCTTATACTGTTTAATTATATAGGAAAATTCTTTGAGGGCACTGTAGGCACGTTGAAGGGGCTTTTCTTGAAGGTTAGCGGAGTTTTCATAAGCGTTTTCACTTATTCTAACACGTGATTTTTCTTCATGAAGTAGGTGGAAGGCAAAGCGGCTTGTGCGTTCAAACACAACCATTCGTACGGAGTTAGAACCGATATCGATAATGGCAGTACGTTTTGCCAAGGGGTTTAGAACTCTTCTTTTTGAATCTGATTATATTTGAATTTTAACTCAGCAATAGTTTCCACATTATCTTTATCAAGGATAAAACAGTCAACAGGGCAGACTGCAATACAAGCAGGTTCGTCATAATCACCCACACATTCTGTACAACGATCTGGGTCGATCACATAGATAGGATCTCCCTCTTCAATTGCCATTGTTGGACACTCTTCTCTACATGCATCGCATGCTATACACTCGTCATTAATTAATAAAGACATTTACTACCTTATAAGCTACTAATTGGGTGAATTAGTAGGGGGTTTGGTTACCCAAAAATTAGATGAAGATTTATAACAAAAGATAGCTTGAAGTTATTTTAAATTTTCCGACTATTTTGAAGTTGGTAGGACGCAGCTCAGCGCAGAACTTAATTCCAGTGTCGCAACGGCCCCATTTACCCCATCTGTACGATTTTTAATGCTAATTTTAGCATTTAAGGCATCGGCCGCACTTTTGGATAAAAATAGACCTAAACCAACACCACTTTTATTTCCCGAACGTTTAAAAGGGGCAAAATGATCAAAAGTCTCATCCACTCCTACGCCTTCATCAATGACTTGGATGCATAAACCTTCATTGGTTTGAAAACTTTTAAGTAAAACATTTTTTTCTGAAGGGGTGAATTTAAGTGCATTTTGTAAAAAGTTTTGTACGATTTGATTGAGTAAACTTGTTTGTAAGGTCGCCATAAACAGATCGGGTTGAAAATCCATTTCAAGTTGTTTGCCTTCATTTTCTGCTAGTAATTTAAAGTCATTTCCCTTGTTTCTAAGGTAATGAATCACATCAACTTCTTGAGGTGCTTCAAGTTGAGCCCCTTCTTGACGACCGATATTTAAGATGTCGGCAATAATCTTGTTCATTTCATTAATGGTTTTATTGTTAATCTTAATGGCATCAATATACTCTTGGGCCTCACGTTTTTTAATGAGGGTTACTTGGTTTTTGAGCTTCATTACGGCTAAGGGGGTCTTTAACTCATGAGCGGTTCCAATAAAGAGCTCTTTTTGATACTTCACAAAGTTTTGAAGCCTTGCGATAAGGTGGTTTAAGGTCTCACCCAAGGGTAAAAATTCAATAGGAAGCTGTTCCGTCTTGATAGGACGTATCAGATTTTCATTCATATTAGAGAGTCTGTTTGTAAGCGCATTAATGGGCTTAATCAACATAGTTGAAAGGGTGACTGCGTAGATGATAATAATAACAAAACCAAGTACATTGATAATAAAAATACTATTTAAAATCTTTTTGAGTAATTTTTTAGTACCGGTGATATTTTCAGTCACGCGGATATAAGAGTGTTCTTTTAGATCAAAAGGGTAGATGAGACTAAGATGAATTTTATCATCCACCATGGTCTCAATAAGCTCAATGGAACCATCAAAGTCAGGATGGGTGTGCATCTCAATATTAAGACCTGAAATACTGTCTGAACTGTCTATCACTGCGTGGATAGATTCATTGGCTACGATGTGTTTGGCCACACGCATAAGCTCCTCTTTTTTCCCATCATAAATAGATTGTTGAATAAAAAGATAAAGTATGGAAGAAAAGATAAAGATAAGTGCAGCCGAAGCAACAAGGAGTTGAATAAGAAAACGGGTACGGATACTTTTTTGGTAAGCAAGCATTAACATTCTTTTAGTATTTAAGATAATCTGATTTGAATTTTCTGAACAAATAGAACATCATTATAACAAAAGTATGGTGTCTCGTTTTAATAAAGGAAGGTTTTAGATGAAAAGAGAGAGCAAATGTGAAAAATATTTCAAGACCATAGGCCTTGAAAGGTGTTTATACCTCTTTAGGGAAGCAGAAACGGTAACCACGACGACGAACGGTTTCAATCGTTGTGATGTTAAGTGGTTTGTCCATTTTTTGACGGATTTGGTTAATCGCAACCTCGATAACATTTGGTGTAACAAGTTCTGGTTCTTCCCAGATTGCATCAAGAAGTTGCTCTTTAGATACGATTTGGTCACGATGACGCGCAAGGTGAGTCAGTACTTCAAAAGGTTTACCCTTAAGTTCGATATCTTTATCTTGGTGTGTGATTTTCTCTTCTTCAGGATTGATGATAAGGTCTTCAATCTCGATGATGTTAGAACCACCAAAACGTAAACGTGCTGCAAGACGCGCAACAAGTACATCAAAATCAAATGGTTTACGAATATAATCATCCGCACCGGCATTAAGCGCTTCAATTTCTGATTCATTGTCATCACGAGCTGAGATAACAACAACACAGGTCTTAGGTGTGTTTGTTTTGATATTTCCAATAATATCAATACCATTTCCATCTGGAAGCATCCAGTCCATTAAAACTAGGTCGTAGTTACGGATATCAAGATAGTACTCACCATCTTTTACATTTTCAACAACATCACTTTGGTAACCGAACTCTTTAAGTCCCTCAGCCAATGTTTTATTTAGTGTTACTTCGTCTTCTATAATAAGAATGCGCATGTGCGTCCTCGTTAGGTAAATTTTGAGTGGATTATAGCACAGTTTTAGAAAATTTTAAAGTTTTTTTTAGGTAAATTTAAAAATTCTCTCAGTAAATTTTAATATTTGAGACGCAAACACGGCAATTAGGCAAGATGTTGGGCTTGGTGATTTTAATAAAAAGTTTTTGCGTTAGTGGGAAATTTTGTGAAATAAGATTAAATAGATTATCTAAGGCATCTTCAAGCAACTCATATTTCTTTTCTTGAAGGTGAATTTCAATAGTATGAGCAACTTCGGCATAGTTTATAAACTCTTCTTGGTAGTCGTAATCAAGTTCAAGATTAATAATGACTTCTTGAGGGGTGTGACGTTCATGCTCAAGAAGTCCGATAATGCACTTAAATTTTAGCTCTTCAATATGTATAGTCATTAAAGTTCATCCTACCTGTTTATTTTGCAGTGAGCTAAATCTAAATATGAAAGTAATGACGATACTTTCATTAATACGCATTAGATTACTTTTTTCTCTTCACCTTTAATAAGGCGCACAATATTAGGAATATGTTTATAAATCACAATGAAACCGATGATAAGTAAAGGCGCATGGGCCATATCAGGATGTAAGATAAAAGAGGCAATAACTAAGGCAACAAGGGCAATTAAAGAAGAAAGAGAAGAAATTTTAACAACCTTTGCCATAAAGGCCCACACAAGCAGGGCAATACCTGTTTCAAGAGGTAGCATTAAGATAAGTACACCCAGTGCTGTTGCCACACCTTTTCCACCTTCAAACCAAAGGTAGATACTAAAACAGTGACCCACAACAGCTAAAACAGCAATCGCCCATAGGGTTGACTCTGGCATCTGAAGTAAGATAGCAAGGGTTAAGACAATTAAGCCCTTCATCGCATCTAAGGCGAGGGTCATGGCTCCGAGTTTTTTAGCTAATTTAGGGTCTTTTTCTTTGACAACGCGTAAGACATTGGTTGCCCCGATGCTTTGTGAACCTGACTCTTTGATATTGACACCTGCAAAAAATTTAGCAAGAAGAAGCCCAAAAGGGATAGAACCTATGAGGTAAGCGGCTAAATAAAATTGCCCATTGATGTTAAATAAAAATTCCATATTAATCCTAAGTTTTTTTCTGAGGGAAGTGTAGTAGAAACTTTGTTATAATTGCATTAATTGAAAATTAGGCTTTTAAAAATAAAGTTTATATATTAGGAATTATTTTGTCATTTACACAAGAAGAATACAGAGAAAAGATCATTGCTTTAAAACAGAAGCTTGATGTCACCATCGTGGCACACTTTTATCAAAGAGATGAAGTCTTTGAGATGGGTGATATCACAGGTGATAGTCTAGAACTTGCCAAACGAACTATGGATGATGATGCTCAGTATGTACTGTTTTGTGGGGTGGGCTTTATGGGACAGAGTGTTAAGGTGCTTAGTCCACAAAAACGTGTCGTAATGCCTAAAATCGCTTGTTGCGCGATGGCAAGAATGATAGACTCACTCTATTTTGATGACTCTGTTAAGGCCATGAATGCTCAAGGTATTAGCTCGGATAATATCTTGCCTATTACCTACATTAATTCAAACGCAGATGTCAAAGCAAAGGTCGGTCAGATGGGCGGTATGGTGTGTACCAGTTCAAATGCTAAAAAAATCATTACTACCGCACTTAAAGAGGGAAAAAAGATTCTTTTTGTTCCGGATCGATGTTTAGGCCAAAATATTGCCAATCAGATGAATCTGAAGTCTGCTGTTATTGGAATAGATGAAGATTTGGCCTCTGCTGACATCATCTGTTATGATGGTTTTTGCTCGGTACACCAACTTTTTACCCTCGATGATATTAAGTTCTACCGTAAAAAGTACCCCGGTATTAAGATTGTAGTGCACCCAGAGTGTGATCCTGCAATCTGTGATCAAGCAGATTTTGTGGGTTCAACTTCTCAAATCATCAAATACATAGCGGACGCTGACCCTGAACAGAAGATTGCGGTGGGAACAGAATTTAATCTAGTTAACCGCCTTCGTCCAAAAAATACCTATGTTCTCTCATCAACGAAACCAGAGTGCCCAACGATGAATGAGACAACACTCGAAGATGTGTATTTGACGCTAAAAGCGATTGATGATGGTGAGCCTATTAATGAGATTGAAGTGGATGCAGAGACATCTAAATGGGCTAAAGTTGCCCTTGATAGAATGATGGCATTATGATAGAAAGTTTTGTAAGAGAGAATTTAAGTCAAGATATTGGTCGAGGTGATCTGTATGCCTTAGTCGAAGCTAGTGTTCCTTCAAGTGCGAGGATTATTGCTAAAAGCGATGGGGTTTTAGCGGGGCAGAGTTATGCTCAAGTACTTGCAGATATGGAAGGTTTTGAGATTATTTGGGAAAAGTGTGATGGTGAAGCCTTTTGTAAGGGAGAACTACTTGCACGCATCAAAGGGGGATCACACCTTCTTCTTCGAAGTGAAAGAACCTTACTTAATATGATTCTTCATGCTAGCTCTATCGCTACACTGACACGCAAATATGTAAAACTGATAGAACCTTATGGGGTGAAACTGCTTGATACACGTAAAACACGCCCCTTATTAAGGGTTTTTGAAAAGTATGCCACACGTTGTGGTGGAGCGGTTAATCACCGTTTGGGTCTGGATGATTGTCTGATGATAAAAGATACCCATCTTAAAACGATTAAAGACTTAAAAGCCTATGTCATTAATGCGCGTAAAGTGATTCCTTTTACCTCTAAGATAGAGATTGAAGCAGAAAATTTTGAGATAGCTAAAATGGCCTTTGAAGCAGGAGCAGATATCGTAATGTGTGATAACATGCAGCCTGAGCAGATCAAAGAGATTGTCGCTTTTAGAGACGCCAACTTCCCCCATATTTTGCTAGAACTTAGTGGAAATATCTCCTTAGAGACCATCGAAGCTTATGCTCAAACAGGAGCCGACGCTATTAGTAGCGGAGCCTTAATCCATCAATCAAATTGGATTGATATCTCCATGAAGATGGATTAGAGTTCGCTTTGCGAGGGAAATGGTGAATGGTAAATAGTGAATGGAAAGAGTTCGCTTCGCGAGGTAAATGGGAAATAGACAATAGAAAATGGAAGAAGCACTTTTGGCTCCTTTTTCCTTTTTCTTTTTTCCTATTAGCGAAGCGTTCCCTTTTCTCTTTTCTCTTTTCTCTTTCCATTAGCGAAGCGTCCTATTCCCTATTCCCCATTCCCCATTTTTTCCTAAAAGGAAAAAATATTGGCTGACGATCAGGAAAAAACAGAAGAACCCACCCAGAAGAAGATAGATGATGCAAGGCTTGAAGGGAATGTTCCTAAGTCGCAAGATATGTCTGGTCTGTTTACTCTTTTTGTTGCTATTTTAGGTTTTTTACTACTGTTTAACTTTATCACGGATCATTATTTTAATCTATATCGTTACTATTTTTCACTCTTTACACAAGAGATTGATAAGGAGTTGGTCTTTGAGATTAGTCTGATTAGTTTGCGAGAGATCTTGATTATGGTGGTACCTCTTTCACTCTTAGTTGCCATTGCTGGGGTTGGCGCAGGTTTAGCGCAGTTTGGCTTTTTATTTACCACTAAGCCACTTATGCCAGATTTTAAAAAGATAGATCCGATTAAGGGAACGAAAAACCTTATCTCTATGAAGAAGTTGATTGAAGGGATTAAAATCACGCTTAAGGCTTCTATCACCTTGGGGATTGGCTTTGTCTTCTTCTTTTACTTTATTGAAGAGTTGCCTACGGTAACGGCTTTTCCTTTGCATGATCAACTGGTATGGTTACGAGATAAGGCGATTGTATTGGCGCTTGTCATGCTGCTAATCACCTTTGTCTTTGCAATGGCAGATATTATTATTGTACGAAAACAGTATTTTGATGGTTTAAAGATGAGTAAGCAAGAGGTTAAAGATGAGATGAAAAATATGGATGGGGATCCTATGGTAAAGGCTAAAATTCGTCAAATCCAGATGCAGATGTCAAAAAAACGGATGATGGCAGAAGTCCCCTCGGCTGATGTAGTGATTACCAATCCAACGCATTATGCGGTAGCTATTCGTTACAAAGAGGGAGAAGATATTGCTCCTACGGTTGTGGCAAAAGGGATTGACCAGATCGCTTTAAAGATAAAAGAGATCGCGAGAGAAAATAAGGTACATATCGTACAAAACCCACCCTTAGCACGTTCTATCTACGCCGATGTAGATTTAGAAGCCCCTATCCCTGAAGCGCTTTTTCAAGCAGTGGCCGAAGTGCTCGCCTATGTTTACAAAATGGACAGAAAAAATTAGTTTTGTTTTTTGTTTCTTAGCTACTATTTGTGCTAATTAAACCCTATGTTAACCATAAGAAAGTATACTTCCGTAAAAATTTTAAATGAAGGAAGTCTATGCATGCATTGCTAGAGGCATTAGATGAGGCAGAACATATACTCATTATTGCTCATGTAAACCCTGATGCTGACTCTATGGGTTCGGCTTTGGCGATGTATACGCATGTGCTAAGACTTCATAAAAAAGTGTCCCTGTATTGTAAGACACAGAAGATGAATCCAGCCTTGCAGTTTCTACCTTTTTTTAACAAGGTTAGACCGACGATACCGACTAAGTATGACTTGGCTTTGAGTTTTGATTGTGGGGCAATTAAACGTTTGGGCATAGAAGTAGATGCCAAGTTGGTGAATGTGGACCATCATGTTTCTAATGAGAAATATGGTGATATTAACCTTATCGACACCACGGCTATTAGTACGACACAGGTCTTATACGATTTTTTTAAAGATAATGAAATTAAGATCAATGCGAAGATGGCAACCTGTCTGTTTGCAGGTCTTGTAGATGACTCTCAAAACTTCACCACGGACAAAACTGATGCCCGTGCTTTTATGATGGCAGCAGATTTAATTAAAAGTGGAGCGGATAATGCTTTGTGCATAAAAGAACTTTTTAAAAGCCGTTCACTAGGCTCTATTCGTATGAAGGCAAAGATGCTTTCAAATGCTAAACTATCGTGCTCTGCAAAGGTGGTGGGTACCTTGGTGCCTAAAGCGTTTTTTGAGCAGACAGGTGCGTATGAGGTGGACTGCGAAGAAGCCTTGCATGAGAGTTTAGAACTTGTGAGTGTTGAGGTGGCTTATATGCTTCGTTTTACTAAAGATGGCCGTATTAAAGGCTCTTTACGAAGTAAAAATGGTCTTAATATGAATCTGCTCGCCTCACACTTTGGTGGAGGCGGACATGTACACTCTGCAGGATTTATCTGCGAGGGTGAATCGCTTGAGATTATCGAAGAAAAATTAATTATTAAACTAAAGGAATCACTATTATGAGACGAAAGAACAATTCATCATCTATACTATTTTTAATTATATTTGGAGGCATTATTGGAGGTGTGGTTTATCTGTATAACTCCGCTATGTTTGAGAGAAACCTACCCGAAGTAAGCGTAAGCCAGGCTAAGTACTGGAACTTAAAAGAACCTATTGATATTGCTATTAGTGATGACAGTGGAATAAAATGGTATGAGGTAAAGATGATCTCTTCAGAGGGAGAGAAGGTACTTAAGCAAGAAGCACTTTTAACACCTGAAAATAAGCTTGAACTTAAGGTCGAGTATCCAAAAATGTCGTATGGCATTAAAGATAAAGAGATTAAGATTGTTGTGACAGCGGTTGATTCGAGCAAATGGGACTTTTTTGCTGGAAACAGTGTGAGTGTAGAAAAAAGTTTTATTATTGATAAAAAGAAACCTCTGGTCTCTTTAATCACTAACTCATATGGTATTTACAAGGGTGGTTCTGCCTTAGTGATTTTTAAGGCGAAGGATGAAAATTTAAAAGATCTGTATGTTGAGGTTAATAAAAAGAGACGTTTTAAGGTACAGCCATTTTACAAAGAGGGTTACTATACAGCCTTAGTCGCATGGCCAGTGACTGAAAAGAAGTTTGATGCGCGTATTATTGTTGAAGATAAGGCAGGTAATAGCATACGTGTGCATATTCCGTATTATCATAAGGCAAAGTCGTATAAGGTTTCAAAGATTAAACTCTCAAATCGTTTTTTAAAAGGCAAGATTGCTGAACTGGCCTATGATTATCCTGAAACACAAGGGGTAGAAGAGTCTATTGAACAGTTTAAAATCATTAATGAAGATGTACGTGCCAATAATGAAAAAATCATTCATGATATTACCTCTAAGATATCAGATAAGATGGTCTCTAACTTCTCAATCAAACCTTTTTACCCCCTTAAAAATGCGGCAAAGGTGGCGAGCTTTGGCGATCACCGCCTCTACTACTATAAAAATAAAAAAGTTTCTGAATCTTATCACCTAGGTTTAGATTTAGCCTCGGTTAAGATGGGTGCAATACGTACACAAAATTATGGAATGACAGTTTTTGCTGAAGAGAATGGTATTTATGGAAATCTTCCTATCATTCATCATGGGATGGGTTTATATACAATTTATGGACACTGTTCAAGTTTAAGAGTGGTCACAGGCGATAGTGTTAAACCTAAGCAGCAGATTGCCAATACAGGTAAAAGTGGTTACGCGATGGGCGATCACCTGCATTTTGGGGTACTGGTACAAGGGGTTGAAGTACGTCCTGAAGAGTGGATGGATAAAGATTGGATTCGTCTGAATATTACCGAAGTAATGAAAAATGCAAAGAAACTTATTGGAAGATCATGAAGGTAAAACAGCATACGCTTAAGGGCTTTGAATGTGAGATAGATGATATTGAATCATTTAAGACCTATTACACTAAAAATGCTCCTCTTATGCAAGGGCACTTACTGATTTTACAAGGTAAGGTCAATGCAGAGATTAAGGCATTTTTAGATGAAAAAGATGCGGTGTATGTGGATGGAAATGAGAAAACCTTACTAACGCGTAAAAAGCGTAGTACTGCTGTTTTAGAACTTCCAACGGTGGTAGAAGAGTTTGCTCATGAGAAGCAAGTAAAACAGAGTGCCTCAAAAGTTTTTCACAGACCTATACGTTCAGGAGAGTCTATCGTATCGGATGCTAACCTGCTTTTTATGGGACGTATTAACTCAGGTGCCCTGATTGAGAGTAGTGGGAGTGTGCAGGTTTTTGGTATAATAGATGGATTAGTTCGTAGTGATGGAAGCTATGTTATCTTAAAAAAGATTGGAAAAGGCAGTGTCGTTTTTCATGGAGAAGAGTTAGATAAATCACAATTTGATGGCAGATTACAACTGGTAGAATATAACAATGGTGCCATAAAAGTGAAGGAAATAGAATGAAACAGACAACAATATCCAAGCCCGTCGATTTAGTGGGTATTGGTTTACATAAAGGTGTTCCTGTACGCCTTAGATTAGAGCCTTTAGAAGCGAACCGTGGCATAGAGTTTTTCAGATCAGACGTAAACATTACCATCCCTTTAAAGCCAGAAAATGTGGTTGATACACAGATGGCAACGGTGATTGGCAAAGAGGGATATTTTATCTCCACTATTGAGCATATGCTTTCAGCCGTGTATGCATACGGAATCGATAACTTAAGAGTAATTGTAGATGCAGATGAAATCCCTGTGATGGATGGTTCATCAGCAAGTTTTTGTATGCTCTTAGATGAGGCAGGTTTGGTTGAACTTGATGCCCCTAAAAAAGTAATGAAGATTAAAAAAGAGATCTCGGTTAAAGAGGGAGATAAGTATGTCACACTTTCCCCTTCAGATGATCTAAAATATGACTTTACCATTAAGTTTAATCATCCCGTAATCGATCAGCAAAGCTTTACACTTAACTTTAGTAAGGCAGAATATAAAGAGAAAATCTCAAAGGCACGAACCTTTGGCTTTTTACATGAAGTTCAGTACCTACGCTCAAAAGGTCTTGCCCTTGGTGGAAGTTTAGAGAACGCGGTTGTTCTTGATGATAAAAAGGTTTTAAATACAGAAGGACTTCGTTTTCCGGATGAGTTTGTGCGACATAAGATCTTAGATGCTATTGGTGATATGTCTTTGTTAGGGCTAAACTTTATAGGGAATTATGAGGCCTTTGCCGGCTCGCATGACCTTAACCATAAACTGACGCTAGCACTTTTAAAAGACCCTGAAAGTTATGAGATCGTTGAACTCTCAGGTGTAGAAGCCAAGGAACTTGCACACGCTTATGCTTAAGCAGGTGTGTTCGTTTTAAAGAAGAGACTTCTTTTTAAGACTATTATCTCAAGAAACTTTATTAGGACTGTATGCATTGAAAAAAGTCGATATTATTGTCATCGAATTGGCTTCGCCTATTTTAATTGGTGTGTATGAAAACCATAAACTCATTGAAACATTAAGTTCAGATGAGTACTCTTCTGATGCTCTGCCTAAACTCTTTGAGAAGATACTTTCAACATGTGAAATTGAAAATATTGTATATACTCGAGGACCGGGCTCTTTTATGGCCATTAAGGTGGCCTATATCTTTTTACAGACCTTGTGTATCGTTAATAATATCACCTTACATGCTACCAATGCATTCACCTTTAATAAAAATCAGCCAATTAAAGCCTTTGCTAAACTTTACTTTATGCAGGACAATGGTACAATTACGACGAAAAAGTTTGATGAGCCCATAAATGCTCCTTTTGAACTTCCAAACACAATAAAACTGAGCGATTACTCAGAAGAAACAACACCTCTTTATGTTTTACCCGCTGTGTAAACCTTATAAAGATAGCTTGCAAAGATTGTAAGCCTAACTGTTTGTTGCCTTGTGCATAAGACAGTTGTTTAGTGTAATGTTTCTTTGGCTCACAAAGGATTATTTTAATGATAATAAGCGTTCCTGCAACTTCGGCTAATTTAGGCCCCGGTTTTGACTCTTTAGGTCTTGCCTTAGATTTAAGAAATAGTGTTGATATTAGACCCTCACGTTTTCACTCTGTCTCAGTACGAGGCGAAGGCGAAAATAACCCTAAACTCAAAGGTAATAACCTTTTTGTAGGCATCTTTAATGACCACTACTCTAAGCTCACACAAAAACGTCAAAATTTTAAGTTTACCTTTCACAATCAAGTACCACTTTCACGTGGTTTAGGTTCCTCTTCGGCGGTGATTGTTTCAGCCATCTCATCAGCGCATGAGGCAGCAGGTGTACGTGTCTCACGTCGACGTATTTTAAACCATGCCTTGCAGTATGAACCGCATCCTGATAACATCACTCCTGCCGTGATGGGTGGTTTTAACACAGCTGTGGTAGAGAAAAACAAGGTCTTTTCAGAAAAAAAACATATTCCACCGTATTTAAAAGCGGTAGTGGTTATTCCTAATAAGCCTATCTCTACAGCACACTCGCGTACTACCTTACCAAAGTCATATAATAAAGAGAACGCAATTTATAACCTCTCACACTCTTCACTTCTTGTGGCTGCCTTTTACAGTGAAAATTGGGAGATACTGCGTATTGCTTCAAAAGATAGGTTTCATCAACGTCAGCGTATGAAGATGCTACCTGAACTCTTTACCGTTCAAAAGCTTGCTTATGAGAATGGTGCCTTAATGAGTACACTCTCAGGTTCAGGTTCTACCTTTTTTAGTATGTGTTATGATGAAGATGCAGAGAGAATACACACTAAACTTGCCCAGAGATTTCCAGAATTTACGGTAAAAACACTGGATTTTGACAATTATGGTCTTAAGATAGAACGGTAATTATAGAACAAAGATGAGGGTATCTCATTTTTTAATTAAAAAGGCGAAGGGTGTGACTTGCTTGAAGCCTATTAAATTAAGGAAGATTAGGGTATAATGGCGCGAAAATTACATGTTCCCATTCGAATGTGTTTGCAGTGTAGAGAACGACTACCTCAAAGTAGTTTAGTCCGTTTGCAATGTAAGGACAAGAAGATACAAGCCTTTGATGGGGTGGGGCGTAGTTACTATGTCTGTTCAAGATGTATTGAAAATCCTAAGCTAGTAAAACAACTAGCAGGTCGCTGTAAATGCGCAAAAGATTCACACGAAGAGATAACATCTCTACTTAAGGAGCTAATAGCTGATGATAGATAAGGTAAAAGTATCTGAGATTGCAACAGAACTGGGTATAAAAAGCAAAGAAGTCGTAGACAAAGCCATGGAAATGGGTATCGAAGTAAAGGCTGCAAACAGCAGTGTTTCAATGGAAGATGCTGAAAAAATCATGAACTTTGTAATGAACCCAGCTTCTTTTACACCACCAAAGCCAAAGCCAAAAATTAAAAAAGCACCTAAAAAAGAGACAACAGAAGAGGTAGTAGAGACGGCTCCTGCTTCTGAAGAATCTAGCAAAGCTCCTGAAAAAGAAGTTGAGAAGAGTGTTGAAGCAGAAGCAGTTGAAAGCAAGCCAGAAGCTAAGGCTGAAACATCAGATAAAAGTGAAGCAGAAGCGGAAGTTAAAAAAGAAGCAGCCCCTGTAAAACCTTTAATCAACAAGGTAAACACAGAGCGTAAACGTTCAGGTTTGAAGATTGTTAAAAAGAAAAAGCCTGCAGCTGCAGCACCGTCTAAACCAGATACACCTGCTTACCAAGATCCAGAGTTTACATCTAATTACGGAAAAATGTCACCAGAGGCTATTGCTGAGATGCAAAGCCGTAGTGCAAAGAAAAAGAAGAAATCTGCAGCATCTCATAGCTCTAAAAACCAAGGTGACCGTATGGACATCTTTGGTGGTGATATGGCTGAAGTTTCTATGGATTTTGAAGAAGATCAAGTAGTATTACTCGATTTCCGTGAAGAAGAAGCACGTAAAGAGCGCGAAAAAGCGATTGAAGAAGAGCGCAAGGCTAGAGAAGCGCGTAATGCAGCCAATGCGGGTCAGCAACAACGTCGTCGTCCTAACAATAACAACCGTAACCGCTCTGTATCTCGTGGTAAGGCGCAAAAACGTCGTCGTAAAGATGTACCTGATGATGTGGTTATCACAAATGTTGAGATTCCAGAAGATATTCGTGTTTATGAATTTGCTGAGAAGATTAACCGTCCTATGGTGGACATTATTAAGGTACTTTTTGACCTTGGAAAAATGGCAACAAAAAATGACTTTCTTGGAAAAGATGAGATTGAAATCTTAGCCGAAGAATTTGAAGTTGAAGTGACAACGATTGATCCAAAAGCAGCCTTTGATCTTGAAAATGCTCAAGATACTGAAGATGTTGAAGTTGATCCTGACGCAGTAGAACGTCCTCCTGTTATTACCATCATGGGTCACGTTGACCATGGTAAGACATCACTTCTTGATAACATTCGTTCAGGTCGTGTTGCAGCAGGTGAAGCGGGTGGAATTACCCAACACATCGGTGCTTACACAATTATGCACAAAAAACATAAGATTACTTTCTTAGATACTCCGGGTCACGCAGCCTTCTCTGCTATTCGTTCACGTGGTGCTAATGTAACCGATATCATTATTATCGTAGTTGCAGCCGATGATGGTGTTAAACCACAAACCATTGAGTCTATTAAGATGGCAAAAGAGTCTGGTAACCCAGTAATCGTTGCGGTAAATAAAATGGATAAAGATGGGGCGAACCCAGATATGGCACTAGGTGGTTTAGCAGAGCACGGCCTTAGTCCTGTTGCATGGGGTGGAGATACAGAATGTATTCCGCTTTCAGCTAAAACAGGTGAGGGTGTGGATGATCTTCTTGAAGCTATTTTACTTCAAGCTGAGGTTATGGAGCTTAAGGCAAACCCTAATGCCCTTGCTAAAGCAACAGTAGTTGAATCATCGGTTGAAAAAGGTCGTGGACCAGTAGCAACTATTGTTATGAACAATGGTACGCTTAAAATTGGTGATCCTATTGTTGTTGGCGCTGCCTTTGGCCGTGTTAAAGCATTAATGAACGATCAAAAGAAATCAATCAAGACCCTTGGACCATCTGAAACAGGTGTGGTTGTAGGTCTGAGTACCGTTCCAGCAGCGGGTGAAACCTTAGTTGCCATGGAAAATGAGAAAGAAGCCAGAGAGATCGCTCAAAAACGTCATGAGTATGACCGACATAAAGAGCTGTCTATCTCGACGAAGTCAACTATGGATGACTTAACGGCCATGATTGCAGAAGGTAAGTTAAAAGCCCTTCCTATCATTCTTAAAGCTGATGTACATGGTTCACTAGAGGCTCTTAAAACATCATTGACTGAACTTCGTAATGATGAAGTTAAGGTTAACATTATCTCATCAGGTGTAGGTGGAATTACTGAAAATGATGTGGCACTAGCAGCCGGTAGTGATGACTGTATTATCTTAGGATTTAATGTTCGTCCTACAGGTTCAGTGAAGGCTGCGGCGAAACAAAAAGGTGTCGACATCAAGACTTACAGTGTTATTTATAGCATGATTGATGATGTTACAGCGATGTTAACAGGTATGATGAGTCCTAAATACACAGAAACTAATACTGGTCAAGCCGACGTTAAAGAAGTCTTCAGCATTCCTAAGGGTGTGGTTGCAGGTTGTATGGTTGTTGATGGTAAACTCGTTCGTGGTGGACTGGTTCGTGTTATCCGTGAAGGTGTAGTTATCTTTGAGGGTGAACTTACTTCACTTAAACGTTTCAAAGATGATGTTAAAGAGATTAGCAATGGTTACGAATGTGGTGTTGTTATTGAAGGTTACAATGATGTTGTACCTGGCGATGTTATCGAAACCTTTACTAAAGTAGAGCAAAAAGTAGAACTGTGACCCCCGCACAGATAAAACAGAAGCGTACAGAGTCACTCTTAGTTGAGTTGATTCCTGAAGCGCTTGCCTCCCTAAATGATAAACGACTTCATGAAATTATCGTAGTAGAAGTGACTTGTTCACGTGGTCGTTCTGACGCTAAGGTATTCTTAGATGCACAGTCGTATGATGAAAAAGAGAAAAATACTTACTTAAAACTCTTACGTGGAGCTCTTCCAGCCATAGAAGCGCATATTATGCAAGATCAAGGTTGGTACCGATGTCCTAATCTTACTTTTGAATATGATACCCATTTCGCTCATGTTGCAAAGATGGATGAACTTTTTAAACAGATCAGTAAAGAACCTAAACAAAAGGAAGATGAAGATGAGTCTTGAATCAGATATTAAAAATGTAGTTGAGTCTATGGACCTCTCTTTATATGACATTGTAACGGTGAGTGAGGGTGGTGATACCATTTACCGTGTTTTAATTAACTCAAAAGAGGGAATCAGTCTAGACAAGTGTGCTGAAGTAACCCGTGTACTTAACCCACTTTTAGATGTTACTCCGCCTGTTAAAGGAGATTACCGCTTAGAAGTGAGTTCTCCAGGTATTGAGCGAAAGTTAAAAACACTGAAACACTTTTCTTCTTCTATTGGAGAAAAAGTAAAGGCCGTTCTTATCTCAAACGAGGTCTTAAGAGGCCCGCTATTGAGTGTAGAAGGCAATACTATCACCATAGAGGATGAACAAGTAGGAAAGCAAAGTATTCCTTTTGACGAGATCTTAAAGGCTTCTACTTATTTTGAGTGGTAAAGTAAAGTTTATGAAAATGGCACTTGAAGCTGCTTGGCAGTTTCAAGGCCTGACCTATCCAAACCCTGCTGTTGGATGTGTGATTGTACAAAATGGTGCAGTTATAGCGGTGGGTGCCCATGCTAAGGCAGGTGAACCTCATGCCGAGGTGATGGCACTTAAAGAGGCCTATATGGCTCTTAGTATAGACCGGGGCATAGAAGCATTAACATCTTCACATGATATACATGAGTACCTTTTAAAACATCATAATGGTATCTTTCTGTTTTGCGATATATATGTAACACTTGAACCATGCTCACATGAAGGAAAAACACCCTCATGTGCCTCTTTGCTTCAAAAGATGCGACCGCAAAATATTTATATTGCACATTTTGATCCTAATCCTGAAGCAAAGGGTGGTGCACAGGCGCTTATTTCAGGTGGTATAGATGTGCATTATGGTTTGTGTGAAGAAGAAGGTAATGATTTATTAAAACCTTTTATTAAGTGGAATGAAAAAAACTTTGTTCTGTTTAAATGGGCACAAAGACTTGATGGGACTATTGATGGTGGATTAATCTCAGACGAGGCTTCACGTAAAAAGGTACATGCGATACGTAACGTATGCGATTTACTTGTTATTGGTGGAAACACTGTACGAAAAGATAGACCTACCTTAGATGCTAGGTTAGTAGATGGCAGAGCTCCTGATGTACTTATTTATTCAAAATCAAAAGATTTCGATAAAGAGATGGCTCTTTTTAAAATTAAAGATAGAAATGTCTTTATCGAAGATAATTTTGAGAGACTAAAAGATTATAAAAATATCTTAATTGAAGGTGGCCCAGGAATGTTTGAGGCAACTAAGGCAATTACGCATAGGTATTTATGCTTTTTAGCATCAAGTACTGGTGGGAGTGTAAAGTTCTCAAATGAGAATGAAAATTTTAAAATTTTACAAAGCACGAAGTTAGATAATGATCTCGTCCTATGGATGCAAAGCAAGGAAAAATAGATGGCAATAGAAAACCAAGAAAAAATCGTTAGCATGTTTAATGATATCGCACCAACGTATGATAGAGCGAATCGTGTATTAAGTATGGGAATTGACAAAACATGGCGTAAAAAAGGCTGTGATTTAGCTTATGAGATGAAGGGTGAAAAGGAGATTGATCTAATCCTTGATATCGCTTGTGGTACGGGCGATATGATGGACTACTGGATGAAAAGAGCCTCTAAAAATACTATTAAAGTCAAAAAGATTCTTGGGGTTGATCCAAGTGATGGAATGGTAGATGTAGCACGTGAAAAATTCCCAAAATTTGATTTTGCTATCTCCAAGGCTACACAAATTCCAGCTGAGGATGCAAGTGCAGACTTTTTATCTATCTCTTATGGGATTAGAAACGTAGTAGAGCGAGAAGAAGCACTGGCAGAATTTAGCCGGGTACTTAAACCGGGTGGTTATGTGGTTATCTTGGAGTTTATGAAACGTGAACATCCGGGTGCACTGGCTAAGATGACGGATTTTTACTTAAACAAGGTTCTTCCTAAAATTGGTGGGGCAATCTCCAACAATAAAGAAGCTTATGAGTACCTTCCTAACTCCATCGAAGGATTCTTAACCATAGAGAAGATGCAAGAAGAACTTGAAAATGCAGGTTTTGAAATGGCCTATTCTAAAAGCTTTTCTATGAACATCTCTTCTTTAATGATTGCTAGAAAAAAATAACATCAAGGCGTTAATATGAATATCCTCTCCGTTGACGCGCTTAATGAACAGATTAAAAACCTTCTAGAAACTACTTTTATACGCAGTTTTGTAGAGGGGGAACTCTCTCGTGTAACTTACCATAACAGTGGACATATCTACTTTACTTTAAAAGATGCTAGTGCTTCTATTTCGTGTGTGATGTTTAAGGGAAATGCTTCTAAGTTAAAGTTTCGATTAGAAGAGGGGCTTAAAGTCGTTTTAGAAGGGGCAATAACGGTCTATAAGCCAAGAGGGCAATACCAGCTAAATGTCTTCTCTGCCGAGCCATCAGGGCAGGGAGCTTTAGCCCTTGCCTTTGAGCAGTTAAAGTCGAAATTACAAGCGCAAGGGTATTTTGAAGCAGAGCATAAACAAGAATTACCTAAGTACATTATGTCGCTTGCTCTGGTGACCTCTGAAACCGGTGCAGCCTTGCAAGATATGCTACGTGTGGCACAATCACGTTGGCCTTTAGTGAAGATATCCTTGTATGACGCGGTGGTTCAAGGTGAGAGTGCACCTAAGTCAATCGCCCGTGCAATAAAGAGGGCAGATAAAGGAAGCCATGATGCCATTGTTGTTGGTCGTGGGGGTGGTTCTATGGAAGATTTATGGGGCTTTAATGAAGAACTTGTGGCCAACGCCATTTATCACTGTAAAACCCCTATTGTCTCTGCTGTGGGACATGAGATCGACTGGGTGATTTCAGATTTTGTGGCAGATTTACGAGCACCGACACCTTCGGCTGCAATGGAGATGATCTTACCTGATCAAAATGAGATTTTGATGAATATTGATGCCTTAATGCAGCAGCTAACCCGAACGCAGATGCAAAGGCTACATAAGGCGAGTGAAGAGCTAAAACATCTTAAACAGGCGTATGCACAAAATTCTATTCAGAACCGACTGAAGATGAAGATGGATGAACTTAAACAACTTAAATCGATGTTCAATCAAAGAATGAACTACCTACTAGAAAGTGCACAAAGAGAACTCTCTCCTATGTCGTCACTTTTTACAAGGCAGATGCAAAGTATCTTTCAAACAAAGACCCAAGCCCTTAAACAACTTGAGTCTGCACTTAAGGCACAAGACCCTAAACTCAAAAACAAAAAGGGTTTTGCTCAAGTAAGTCAAGGGGGTAAACTGGTTAGTTTAGAAGCCTTAGAAGTGGATGCACATTTTCAACTAATGAGTGATAGTGTGAGTGTGCAAGCAAAGGTCTTAGAGCGTTCTAAACTCTAGCTGTTTATAAGAGAGTATTAATGGATGGCTTTAGCTATAATGCTAGGAATTAATTAAAAAAGTAAAACAATGAAACGTATTTTCAAGCAGAACCATAAGCCTATAAAGTTTAAATTTAGACAGAGTAAAGAGGACTTTATCGTCACAGAGATTCCTGAATCTGAAGCCTCCTCGGATAAGGGAAACTACCTCTTAGCTAAGGTTCAAAAGCAGAATATGTCCACCTTAGAGATGTTGGAGTTCTTAGAAAATGAGTTGCAATGTTTTAATATCGGGTATGCGGGTTTAAAAGATAAACATGCGACAACGACACAGTACATCACCCTTCCTTTGAAGTTTTCGAAAAGTTTTGAGAAATTACACCATCCTCGCCTTAAGGTCTTAGAAAGTTCTCGCACGAAGCAGAAGCTTAGTATTGGGGATTTAAAAGGCAATAACTTCTTCATTAGGCTACATGAAGTGAGCCAAGAAGCTGCGGATAATTTGGCTATAGTTCTATCAGAGATACAGCGTCAAGGGATGCCAAATTATTTTGGTTATCAGCGTTTTGGAAAAGACTCGTCTAACTTTGAAAAAGCCAAAGAGGTAGCTCAAGGGGAGAGAATGATGAAAGATAAGAAGATAGAGCGTATGATGCTACATGCTTATCAATCCTATCTTTTTAATGACTGGTTAGCCAAGCGTATCGAGATCTCTAAAGAGATTGAATGCAAGGCTTGTGAAGAGCTACTAGTGAATATGAACCTCTCTCAAGAAGCGTGTGACCTGCTTAAAAATCAAGGAGGTCTGATAAAGGTGCTACCCGGTGATATTGTGTATGTACATAAAACTAAAAAATGGGAAAATGTGAGCGACTTACAAGCCATACGTAAACCCTTCAAAGAGCAAAAGGTAGTACCAACAGGTCTTCTTCCCGGGGCTAAGGCATGGCGAGCAAAGGCAATGGCGGGTGAGATTGAACACCATTATGATGATTTAACCGTAAGTGCGGTAGGAGCAAGACGAGAAGCTATCGTGTATCCTAAGGCAATCAGGCATGAGTACAAGGCCAAAGATAAAACCTTTGAGTTGAGTTTTACCCTACCTAAGGGCGCTTATGCAACCGTACTTTTAGAAAACCTTGCCAATAGAGACTTAACGCCTGAGTTTAAGCTAAAAAGTTAGCAATAGCTTTTTCACAAAACTAGCCGTGGCGGTTTTTCCAAAGGAAAAAAGTTTCTGAGTATAAGACAGATATGTCTTGTACTCACACATTTTCTACACAGCTCTTCTTTAGAATCAACCCAGTAAAATAGAACAGACAAAAGAAGGGATATTATGAACGAAATACTTTTTTTAAACACCCCGATTATTCATCTACGTTTTGCATCAAACTTCGCCTTTGAAAAAATATCTGATATTTTGCAAGCTAAGGGGATGAACCCTGAGGTAGCGATAGAGAGAGCTCAAGCCGTTTTTGCTTCTGAGAGTGACAAGGCAAGTCTGTTTATGCATAATTTACAGAGTTATTTTGACCTTTCTATCATGAGTAAGATATATGAATATATTGCTAGAAAAGCACTTTTCCAAGAGCCACTTTCACTTAGCTCTTATGACCAACTGCTTAGAATGATGCAACAGGTTTATAGTAGCGCACTGAGTGAGTCAGAGTTAAAAGCGCTAAGGCAGATCTCTCAAGCTAACCGATACGGCATTGCCTTAGTTCGCTAGATTAGATCTTGAGTAAGATCTTATCGAGCACTGCCGTAGGTAAGAGCCGTTTTAATCCCCCTAAAAGGTGCGTCGCTGAGGTATTGTAGTACCTTGGTTTAGGTTTGGGCTTTTCAAGGGCATTGAGTATGTTCGAAATGACTACTTCTGAGCCTTTAGTAAAAGGGTCATTTTTCTTTTTATCATCTTGGTTTAACAACTCTTTTTCATAGGCTTCTTTAAAAACACTTGGGTGTTCATAAATATGCTCATAAAACTTCTTTGTTGCATTTTTTCGAAAATCAGAGTGCACAGGCCCCGTGTTAATGGTCACTACATGAATATCTTCATCCATGAGTTCAAGTCTTAAGGTGTCACATAGACCTTCAATGGCGTATTTACTAGCATTATAAGCCCCTCTAAAACGTAAGGAAATAAGTCCTAAAACAGAAGAGTGTTGAATAATACGACCATAACCCTGCTGACGCATGATAGGAATAACTTGTCGCGTGACTTCATGCAGTCCAAAGAGATTGGTTTCAAACTGCTCTTTAAGAACGGTGGTTGGGATGTCTTCAACGGCCCCTGGTTGTCCATAGCCTGCATTATTAAAGACGGCATAAAGCTTTCCATTGGTCTGTTTTAAGATGGCTTCTAGGGTAGTTGTAATGCTCTGAGGCTTGGTAACATCTAAGAGATAGCTGTCAAGCCCCTCTTGTTTAAGTCTCTGTACATCTTCTTCTTTGCGAGCAGAGGCAAAAACCTTGTAGCCATGTTGATGTAGATAATGTGCTGTATCATAGCCTATACCGCTAGAACAGCCTGTAATAAGTATTGTCTTTTCCATGTGGAAGATTTTAGCTAAAATCGTGTAAAATTGCGCCAAAGGATAATTATGAAAATGAAAATAGTATTAGCCATTGTTGTGAGTATTGTGATAGGACTTGCTGCTGTATTTGTTTTAGAGATACCAGAAGAAGGCCCTATCTTTGTTGATCCAAAAAATGTTGTAACTAAAAAGATCAACATGAGTGGTATGACGTGTGAAGAGTGTGAGATCGCCATTGAGAAGACACAAGGATCAAACGGTATCGTCAAGGTCAAAGCATCAAGCCCAAATCAGACGGCGATTGTTGAGTATGACAAAACCCAGACCAATATCGATGAAGTGATTAAGGTCATTGCTAAACGTGGTTTTCCACCTGTCTCTTATGAAGATGAAGAAGGACTACATGATTTAAATGGTTCTAAAATTGAAATGGGTAAAGATGAAATGGGTAAAGATGAAATGAAGTGTGGTGCTGGTAAATGTGGCGCTGGAAAGTGTGGTGGATCGAAGTAAGAACTTAGTTCTTACTCTTTTACCAGTTTTAATTCACCTAGGTGGTTAAAAACAGAATACCCTGACTCAAGCCAGTTATCTAAACCACCTTCAAGATAAACAACATTTTTATATCCCATTGTTTTTACAAGCGTTTGTGCGGCTAAAACAGCAAGCTTTCCTGAACGACAGTAGACAACGATAAAAGCTTTTTTATCTTCAATCTCTTCTTCAATCTTAAACTCTAAGTTTCCACGTGCAACCGCTGCATTGTCTAAACCTTCGATTGAACCCTCAACACGCATGTAAGGATCACGAACATCTAACATCCATAAATCGGCCTCATCGTCAATCATTTTTTTAAGTTTAGCCGGTGAAATCCCCTTAACATCCCATTTCTTAGCTGACTTAATGAGCTCTTGACTGATGGTGTCTGCTGCCATAAGAGGCATACTTAATCCTAGACCTAAAAAGGCCACAACTATTATTTTATGTAATTTCATTTTTTAACCCTTGAAACAATATGGCTTGATTATATCTTGAAAATTATATAATAAATCTTTATTAAATAATATTTCATATTTTTTGTGTTGAAGTCCGATATTTACACAAGAATGGGCTTATTTAATGGTTGCAAACTCATGTACTTTTAAAAGTGCTTCGACTTGCTCAGGAGCTAAGATCCCTACATGACGGTAGACCTCTTTGCCTTGTTTATTAAAGATAAGCTGGGTGGGAATCATCTGTATTTTCAGTGCAAAAGCAGCCTCTCTCTCTTTTTTTACATTAACAAAGTTGATGTTATAGCTAGGATGTTTTTTGGCTATTTTATACAGGGTTTTACCCATGATCTGACAGCTATGGCAACTGTCTGAACCTGCTTCGACAAAGATCGGTTTTCCCTTCGCTAAAGTCTGTTTGACAATGGCATACGGGGTCTCTCTTAGCATCTCATCTTGGGCGTGTAAAAGGCTCAGGCTAAAGAGCAGAGTAAGTGCAATTTTTTTCATAATATCTCCTAAAATTGTAGATAAGCCTCATAGGCAAAATAGACCCCAAAGCCTATAAGCATAAGGGCAAAGCTTTTGTTTATAAAGCTAGATAGCTTCGTGATAAGAGGGCTTGAGGTGATACCTTGTGCAAAACCCACCGAAACCCCCGCTAATAAAAGTAAGATAGAGTGCCCTAAGGCAAAGACTAAGATTAGTCCATAAGCATAAACATAACCGCTGTTAGAAGCCACGGTAATAATGCTAAAGAGCGGGGCAGAAGCACAAGGGGTACTAACAAGTCCAAAGATAAGTCCAATAAGGAATCCACCAAACAGACGGTAGGGTATGAGTTTAATCATAATGGCTGATTTATTTATCTCGCCAAACAGACCCCAAGCATATAGTCCTATTAGAAATGAAAAGAGTGCTGCTAAGAGGTAGGCCCAAAGCGGAGCAATAGAGAAAAACCCACCAAACTTTGCTACGATAAAACCAAGTATGGAAAAACTCAGCATCACACCTAAGGCAAACACAGTGGCAAAAGCATAGGTATAGATGACCTTCTTTTTACCCTCTAAATCCTTGTTTAAAGCCAGTGAACTCCCTACTAAAAGAGGAACCGAGATTAAAGAACAGGGGGCAATTGCCGTGATACTTCCGGCCATAAAGGCCGCTAAAAAGGCAAGGTAAGAGTGTGACTCCAGCAGAACTAAAATAGACTCTTGCATTAGGCGTTAATAAACCCTAATATCTCATCAATGCTCAAAAGCTTTCCAGTGCTTACTACTTTTCCATCAATAACAAGACCGGGGGTACTGACGACTTGATACTCCATAATCTTTATAATATCATCCACCTTTTCAAGCTGAACAAACTTACCGCTTTTGGCAATGGCCTGTTTGGTCGCCTCTTCTAGGGCAATACATTTAGGACATCCTGTTCCTAAGATCTCTATTTTCATCTTACACTCCTTAAATATCTAAAATTTTTGTACTATAAAATGGCTCTACAGGTCCTTCGATGACCAAGGCACCTACTGGACCTGCCGCCTTTTTAAAACGCGGGTCGATGTGTGAATTTTCATGATCGGCTACACTCTCCCAAACCCCATGCATGAGGTAAGAACGTGTCTCACCCTCCGTATGAATATTTTGTAAGATCTCCGTCGTCAGGGCCTTTTTGTAAAAATAGTTGTCCGGCTCTAGCTTGCCTGCTTGACCCACAAAATGCGGATCTTTCTTGGCATCAAAGGCCTTCTCCTCTTTAGCCGGTCGGTAGGTGTTTTGTGCTATTTTTAAAAGGGCAGAAACTCTTTTGTTCATCTCGTGGGTATTTTCAGCATGGATTTTAACATGGTTTTGCACCGTTTTGATATCAGGGTAGTGTGGATTATTAGGTATATCGACTTGATGTTTGTAAAAGTTGATAATCTCCTCTTTAGTATGATAAATCCCCTCTCTATCACCCGCGGCAACAGTGGTATAAATCCCCTCTTTATAATCAAGGGCTAAAGGCAGCTTCATTGGCTTGCCATTGTGTTTTTTATAAGCGAAGAGTTGTGGCTGAATATGCTCTTCAAACCAGCTGTTTACAGCTGAGTGCTGAAGATTACTCAAGCTGTCAAAACGAATGAACAAAGAGAAGAAAAAGGGCATCTGTCCCTTATGTGCTGCTTTCTCGAAGGCATCTTTTAAAATCCCTTTTTGCTCAACGGCAAAGTTGTTGACCATAGTAGAATCACCCACTTTTTGTTTCAAAGAGAGCCCTAAATACCCTTTTTTGGATTTAAGTGTACCCTTATAGTCGTTGATGCTTTTCATCAGTTGTTTAAGCTCGGCACCTGCAATTTTAAATTCATATACTTTTACAACAGGCTTAGAAATGCTGGGTGTTTCATCTGCCATCAGTGAGGTCGTTGTTCCACTGAGTATGCCACCTGCTGCTAGTAAACTAGCACCCTTGATAAAGTCTCGTCTTTGATTAAAGTTCATTGTATTTCCTTTTGATGTTTTTATTAATAATGTCACTTCTGCCGCCAATATCATCAAGCTTAAATTGGTATTGATAGGAGGTCAGAGGGGTAACTTTTATAAGTTTGTTTGGCTCTGTATGGATGATGTACTCAATAGCCTTATAGGCTAAGGTTTCCACCTCGTCGATATCTTTACTGGTGACGTTTTTCTTGGTTTTGAGTTCTTGTTCTTTGGTTTTTAAAGCCTTTAAAAAAGTTTTGTCCTTGAGTGTAACTCGGTAACTCTGTTGTGTTGAAATTCTTTGAACAATAAAATCAGAGCCTAAGGCGTTATCTAGGCTGAGGGTTTTATGGTTGATTCGTGCACCACTCATCAAAGAGGATGTATCAACCAAGCAAGGGCTATTTTTGGCTACCACTCTTAGGTCGGTTCTATCTACAATACCATCTTTAAAAAGCTGTGGTAGCAGATAGGATAGTTCAACATAAGCAATGATTAACCCATCGCACATATGGCCATGTGCTCTGATTAAGGTGTGAAGCTGTAAGGGTTTTGCAAAAAGGTTATACCTTCCCATAGCACTATCAGTGTCTTTAACCCATAGGGGCTTTAAATGGCCTTTGACATGGCTTTGATAGAAGGCATCATCTTGATTGAGTTTGCTTGTATCGGCGATACTCACAGAAGCAACAATGAAAATTGAAACCAAGGTTTTAAACAACATATGTATCCTTACTTATAAAATAGCATTAAAGAGATAGCCAATGCAGATAATCCCAAGTCCAACGATACTAAAAAACAGAGCAATCAGTTTTAAAGAGAGTATCTTTTTCAAGATTAGCGCCTCTGGCAGACTCAAGGCTGTTACTGCCATCATGAAACTAAGCGCTGTACCTAATAGCATACCTTTAGAGGTTAGCACCTCAATCAAGGGCATTACCCCCGCTGCATTTGAGTACATAGGGATACCCATAATCACCGCTAGGATAACCGAAAAGGGGTTGCCTTTTCCTGTATAGCGTGCGATAAAATCAGTTGGTATATACCCATGTATCCATGCCCCAATGGCCACACCTGCCATCACATAGAGATAAATTTTCTTAAAGATATCAAAGGTGTAATCCCAAGCCTCTTTTGCTCTTTGTTGTGCACTCAGTTGTACCATACTGGCACTAAGCTCATCTTGCATCGGTTTAACATCCATGAGGATTTGATCTTCCATCTTAAACTTACTAATTAAAAAACCACCGACAATGGCCACAAAAAGACCAAATCCGATGTAAATCGCCGTAATCTTCCAACCAAAGAGGGTAAAGAGCATGGCAATAGCGATCTCATTATTCATAGGTGCTGAGATAAGGTATGAAAAGGTGACACCTAAGGGAATACGCGCTTGAATAAAACCTAAGAACAGAGGGATGGCAGAACAGGAACAAAAAGGGGTGATAATCCCAAAAAGAGATGCGCCTACATGTCCATAAAGCGCTGACTTTCCTTGCAAGTGGGCTCTAACATATTCGGTATTAAACCAGGTGCGTAAAAATGAGACAATAAAGATAATCACAAGCAGTAAAAACCAGATTTTAATTGTGTCATAGATAAAAAAGTTCAAGGCATCAGCTACCTTGCCTTCGAGTTTAAAAAAAGTATAGATAAGATAATTAACACTCTCTTGCCACATCATTTCTCCTTTAGTTAAGTGTAGTATAGTCTAATTAAAACTATAAATCAAGATATATTGATTTAGTTGGGAGTGTTTAAAATATTGTGATAAAGATGTGATAGAAGGTTTAAAAATAGAGGCTGCTTATTGAGCAGACTACTATTAAGAACAACAAGTTTGCCTTTCTTGTTGAATCACAGGACAGGGCACACTTCCATACGAGCAAAAGACACAACAATCACCTTCTTTAGGTTTTAAAATTTCATGACAATGTTTGCATTCATAAAACAAGACTTGGCGGTCTCTATTTGAGATGTTTCTTTAGAAAACCATTGACAGGCATCTGTTGGCATGGTCTCTAAGGACTTATGCCCACATTCTGGACAGGTTAATAAAGATTCTAAAACTAACATAGCATCTCCTTTTTAGCCACATTTGGATTTTGAACCGCATTTGCTAAAGCCATGCTTTGGCTTTTTCATGAGGGTTCCTTTAAAACCAAGTTCTTCAAGTGCGGTTTTAACTTCGTTTACATTCACATCACTTCCATTTTGTGTAGAGACAGTCATAATGGCAGTTTTGTAATTTACATGTACTTTATACTTAGGCAAATCTTCTGTAAAAGACTCCTCTATACCACTGGCACAACCATCACAGGTCATACCTCCAATCTCCATCTTTACCGCACTGTCAGCAAAGGCCAAACTTCCTATTAACACTAAGATAAGCATGATCTTTTTCATAAACCTAACTCCTTTTTAATTTCTTTGATGACCTTGGTGTTATCGCCTAAACAACAGCCTCCACTTGGGTTTAAGATCTCGCAAGCACAACCCGGATCTTCCATCTTGGCCTTGATATCTTCAAGGGCTTTTGTTTCACCTGTTTCTTGGAGCTCGGCGCGTATCTTTTCTTTGCTCCACTCAAAACAATAACAGGTTGTAGCGGGAGTCGCTCCCTCTTTAAGACCCACTACCACACTCATGTCATCTTGGGTTAAAACTTCCTCATTTCTAAAATAAACAACCTTGCATTCTGGTGTTTTACAGTAGTAAAAACCATCAAAACAGCTCAGTTTACTTTTGGCTGCATCGCTAAGAAGATGCTCTAAGGTCTTGCCTAAAACGCCCTTGGCTTTTTGGCCACATTGTGGACACGCTAGCTTCCCTTTGGGTTGAGGGGTGCAACAATCATGACTTTCAGTTGAGCAACTTAGCTCTTCAGATTTAGTACTAAACATAATTTACTCCTTGCTTCCACATTTTCCACTGCCGCATTTTCCAGCACCACATTTACCGCCACCGCACTTACTCTTAGAAAGATTACTCTCTTTATGTTTTTTCACGGCAATTCCACTGACATATTGCTTCACACCATTTAGCTCATAAGATAGTGGTTTATATCCCGTAGAGCCGATGGCTTTTAAGATAGCATCGATGTCGGTTTTGGTTCTGTCATACTCAATAATCGCATTTTGCTGTTCATGCGAGACCTTAGCAGTTCCCACCCCATTGACCTCTTTGGTGACTTTCTCAATCGTCGCTTCACAGGCCTTACAGGTCATTCCCTCTATATCGATGAGTGTACGTTCAAGTTTAGATTTTTCTATGATGACATCGGCTTTGTTGCTACGGATAAAGCTATCACCCCAGTAGGGAAAAGAGAGCATTACGGCGGCAAAGAGGGTAACAAGGGCTAAAAAGGTTTTACTATACCAAAAGGAGATTCTGCCTTCTTCATCAGGATCACAAGCACACTCTATATCTTGTTGTACAGGTTTAAGTTTATCCCACCAAGCATAAGCTAAGACAAGTATGGTTAAAGCGATAAGATAGGGTCTAAAAGGCTCCATCCATGAAAAACTTGAAGCCATACCTGTTGAGCCAGCCAAGACGGCCAAAACAGGAGTGATACAACACAGTGAAGCTCCAACAGAGGCGACAATAGTAGTAAATATTTTTTTATCTAACATCTAAAATCCTTTCTAACTTCTCTTTCATAGGTTCAGCAATAAAATAGAAAATAGTCATTCCCTCGCGCACATTATCTAAAAGCCCACCATCTTTTAATTTCCGCAAATGCTGTGAGATAGGGGACTGCTTCATTTCAAGTACATCTGCTAAATCACAAACACACATCCGCTCATACTCTAAAAAAAGTGCAATGATTTTCAGACGGACTTCGTTTCCTAAGAGGGAAAATAGCTTAGCCTCTTGGTTAAGATCATCATGCTTATCACTCAAAGTACCTTTTGCTTGTGCAATTAAATCCTCATTGATATCGATACGACAACAGCCTGTAATTTCATTCATTTTCATCCTTTATAAGTATATTAGCATATTCTAATATAATAAGTCAATTCTCTTGAAAAAGTAATGATAAGGTTTGTAACTACGACAATCTCAGCATGTAATGCCTAAAGAAAGGGAACAAACTTATATTTATTTTGTATTTAAAAAGAAGGCTTAACCTATAATTTATTGTTCTTTGAATACACTTTATATACTTACGAAGTTTTATGTTGAAGGAGTACTGATTGCTCGATAAATATACAGGTATGCAGAGGCTTTTCTTTTTAACAACTTTTTTACAAATGAGCTGTGCCGCTCCAATGGCATATTATATATATGATGCTAATAATCAATATTCGGTTTATGCAAGTGGTATTTTAGTACTTATCTTCTTCGTTTCACTTTTATACTCTTATGTCTCTTTAAAATCTAAAAATGAAACGTTAACGGCGAGTATTTTACTGGGAATGGGTGGGACCTTTGAAATAATTGTTTATCTATTTGCAAGTGAAGATTTTGTTGGATCGGTGTGGTTAGTGCACTTTCTTCTCTTCTCTTATTATTATTTTGGTTTTAGATGGGCGATGTTTTGGAACCTTCTTTATCTCTGTGTGCTTGTTATTATTCATCTTTATCTTTACTTTTTTTCTTTAACTAGCCCTTATCCTGGTACCTTTATGTTATCAAATATGGGTACTTTGTTCATTGTTTTTATGGCCATATCTGTGTTTGGTCTTAATATGGAGCGCTTGGCAAAAGATAGAGATCAGAAAAATGAAGAACTCTCACAAGCACTTAAGGAAAGAGATCAGAAAAATAAAGAGCTTAAAGAAGCTCTTATAGAGGTGAAAAATACACAAAAGCAGTTGGTTGAAGTGGAAAAGATGTCGGCTCTGGGGTCTTTGGTTGCCGGGGTGGCTCATGAGATCAATACTCCTGTGGGTGTGAGCCTAACGGGAATTACGCATATAGAGAATGAGACACAATCAATACTTAAGGCGCTTGAATCAGAAAAACTAGGTAAAAATGCCTTAAGTGAGTACTTATATATGGTTGAGAAGATGTCTAAGTCCATGCACATAAGCTTGCGCACAGCGGCACATCTTGTACGCTCTTTTAAACAGGTGGCTGTGGATCAAAGTATGGAGGAAAAACGAGAACTTAATCTTAAAGATTATTTTGATGAGGTGCTCTTAAGTCTGCATAATAAGGTTAAGCACACCCAAATAGAGGTAGAAAATAGCGTAGATAAGGATATTAATATTCTTTCATACGCAGGTGTGTACTCCCAAATTTTGACGAATTTACTCATGAATTCACTTATTCATGCCTTTGATGAAAATGAAGAAGGTAAAATCTCTTTAAGGGCAAGTATCGACAAAGAGTATTTAAAGATAGTTTATGAAGATAATGGAAAAGGTTTAGAAGAAGAGGTTCGCCAAAAAATGTTTAATCCTTTTTTTACAACAAAAATGGGGCAAGGTGGTTCAGGATTGGGCTTGAGTATCATCTATAATCTTGTGCATCATAAATTAAAAGGCGAGATAGGGTGTGAGAGTGTCTTAGGTGAAGGAATGAAAGTCATGATAAGTATACCGATGCAGGAGCTAAGCCATGAGTGATGAACTAAAGTTAATAGACGATACCTTAGCGCAAGATCAAAGCCAGAAAAAATGGAAAATTTTAGTCGTTGATGATGAAGAGTCCGTACATACTATCACCAATGCTGCCTTAGAAAAAAAGCAGTTTGATGAGAGTTGTTTAGAGATACTCAATGCCATGTCAGCTAAGGAAGCAAAGATTATATTAGATTCTTATGATGATATTGCCTTAGCAATTATTGATGTGGTGATGGAAACACCCGAAGCGGGTTTAGAGTTGGTTGAATATATTAGAAAAACACTTAACAATCATATGATGCGACTTGTACTTAGAACAGGTCAGCCCTCGCAAGCACCTGAAGAACATGTGATTAACTTTTATGATATTAATGATTATAAAGAGAAGACTGAACTTACCGCGCAAAAACTTTACACCCTTGTACGTACTTCTATTGAGCAGTATAAACAGTTAATGGCTCTTAAAGACTCAAGAGATGAGATCTATAAAAAAATGACGACCTCAGAACTCACCCATCTTCCTAATAGAATGAAACTGAATGAATGCCTAGATTCTGAAGGAGAGAAGTCATTAGTACTTATTAATATTGATGATTTTTCTATGATCAATGAAAGTCAAGGTTTTGAGATGGGGGATAAGCTACTTAAAGACTTTGCTCATTTTCTAAGTGAACACTATAATGACAATATGGAGGTTTTTCATCTTAATGCGGATGTTTTTGCCCTTTTATGTTACCAACTCAATGAAAAAGGGATACAAGAATGTATGCAAAGCTTAAAGTCTGCAGTTCAGAAACACCACTTTAAGATAGATACCTCAGACTTTCAAGTGACGGTGAGTATAGGTATTGTCTTGCAGGAGAGTGGAAACCTGATTCAAAAAGCAGAGTTTGCCATCAAAGAAGCACGAAGTTTAGGGAAAAATCATACTCAGGTTTATACGGAGGATCTTAATATCATCCGTACCATTCATGCGAACTCCTTATGGACAGATCGCTTGCGTCTTGCTTTAGAAGAAAACAGAGTGATAGCCTATTTTCAAGCCATAGAAAATCTTAAGACTCAAACAATACAAAAGTATGAAACCCTCGTGCGTATGGAATATGAAGGAGAGGTTTATACCCCCTTTTATTTTTTAGAAGCAGCCATTTACAGTGGACAGATATTTGACATCTTTAAACTCATGTTTAAAGCTGCCTGTGAGAAAGCGAAAGAGAGTTCTTATAACTTTAGTGTGAATGTGAGTGAGATGGATTTAAGACATAATGGATTTTTTGAATACATTAAAACTATGCTCAATGAAAATGGCATAGAAGCACATCGTATTACCTTAGAAGTTTTAGAGTATAAGAGTATCTCGCATGAGAAAAAGATACAAGAGTTGATTAATGACTTACATGATTATGGGCTGAAGATATCTATCGATGATTTTGGTTCACACTGCTCAAACTTTTCGCAATTAAATAACTTAAAGATAGATTTTATTAAGATTGATGGTAGTTTTATCAAAGATATTGTAAGCAATAAAGACTCTCAGATTGTTTCAAGAACCATCATAGATTATGCTCATCAAAAAGGTATCCCTGTTATAGCAGAGTTTGTTTGTGAAAAAGATGTATATGAGTATGTTAAAGACCTAGGTGCTGATTATGCCCAAGGCTATTACCTACATGAACCATCTGAAAACCTCAAGGAATAATGTGAAAAGCATAGTGGTTTATGTAGCAGTTTTGCTACTGTTAAGTGGATGTAGTATGAAAAATGTATTGCAGCCGCAAGCGAAGTCGGTTCGACTCTATGATGAACTACCACCTAATCAAGCGTGTGATTATATAGATGAAATTATAGGTGATGAGGCGAATATGTTCACTTTTTTGTTTATGTCTAATCATGATATGACCATGGGCGCACGCAATGCCTTACGCAATAAAGCTGCTGCCTTAGGTGGAGATACAGTAGTAATTCAAAAATCTGTTTTTGTCTATACCACTTCAACGGTATTTGTGGGGCAAGTCTATAACTGCCATTAAAAGTGCCACTGTAGATAAAGGGTGTTGTAATTACTTCCTCCCTTAATCCGTCCAAACTGTGCAGCAGATTCAAAGATAGCAGAACGGTGATGGATGCTGTAGCCTAACCAAAATTTATCCAAATCTTTTCCGAAAATATCGCCCAAGTTCATATCAAGTGTAAGGTCCAGATAGTTTAAGAGTCTATTGGGAATGTACTCTTTATTCTCAAGCTCTGTTCGTTCAATATAGGTTACCTCATTAATGTATGACAAGCCCTCAGCAACACCCAGACGAAAACGAATAGGAAGATTGATCGTATAATAAGCCTTGATGGCGACAACATACTCTTGGCTGGTGTTTTGTACCTCAGAGGAGTGGTGCCAGACAAAACCTGGAGTGAGGTAGATCTCTAAGGGAAGCCCAAAGAGTTCATCTGTTAAGGGGTACCCGTAAAAGAGGGAGGTGAGTTGGTTGTTATATTCATCTGTTCTTGTATTGCCTGTTAAAATCTCATTTAAGTTTGAAGGGGTAGCCCAACCATGGGCGACACGAAGATATGGAGAGATTTTTAATGTTGATTTTTTGGCTTTAGTATGATCATTAAAAAAACCTACCCCTAGGGAGACTTCATTTTCAGTATTTTGATTGGTTACTGAGGTTTTACGTGCATTGGGATCTAACCAACGGGTTTGCGCAGAGCCTATAAGATAAAGGTTTGAGTTAACATGATACTTTAGTTTAAGCCCCACTGCTCCATCAATACCAGAGCCAATAGCATCTTGTTCAAGGGCATAATAGTGTCGATTAAAGTCAGCACTTTTGTAACGGAGGTTGGCATAGGGTTGAAGCTGTAAGGACCCCTTTTTATAATTGAATCCATAGCTTGAAGAGGCATGGCTATACCCACTAGTGTCTTGTAAAAACTCAAGATCAAAAAAATGCCCCTCAAAAGGACGATAACGAGCTTGTACTCCAAGGTCTGTAGCAGAACCTTGAAGTTGGTTTTGAAAGGCTTGTGGGATATCCACAAAGCGTATCCGCGCCAAGACAGAAAAACGCCACTGATTCTCATCATAAAGCTTCACACCACCCTCAAGCCCATTAAGATAGAAGTACTCGCTGTCAAAAAACATTAAGGGCACAAAACTACTCACCGTATCAAAATTTTGGGAATTATAAGGGATGGAAGCCGTTCTCACCACCCCTGCTAGTCCCCACTCTTGTTCTGTATAAGCCTTTTCAGCTAGAAGGGAAGTAGAAAATAGTAAAAAGAAAAATGTGATATATTTCATAAGAATATTGTAACAATTAGAGACTTAAAGGTTTTAAATAAGTTATAGTCCTATCTACTTACAAAGATTGGATATATACTTGGTTTTGCAAGAAGTCTATTAGCTATCTCTTTTTAGTACAAAAGCCTTTTAAAGCTTTTGTGAAGAAAATCTTAATTGATTGCGGAAATGATATTAAGCGCGAGGGTTTGTGAAGAAAGGATTGAAGCTTGCGTCGCGGCAATGTTACTGTTTTGAAGTTCTTGTGTTAGAAGAATCTGATCGGCTTGAAGACCGATATTATCAGACATTACTAAAATCAAGTCAGCCATCTCTAAGATAGCATTTGACATCTGACCAATATCAGCAGACATCTTTAAGATACTCTGCATAGAAGCATCTAGGGTACTATCACTGGTAAACAGCTGTGCAGACTCAATCATCACTCCATACCCATCCATCACCGTTCCAATTGACTGCATAATAATAGAGAGATTAACCAGGGCATTTAAGCTGTCTGAGTTAATGTACATCATATTGCTTGCTCCATCTGCATTGATAATCTCTTGAAACTGTTTAACTTGCACGAAATAAGCATTAATATCCGCTTGTGCATCACTCAGTTCACTAGCCATATTGAAAGAGTTAAGAGAGACTAGAGAGAGTTTTGCTACTAAGGCATCCCCATCAAGGAGAAGTGTGTTTAGATTAAGATCGTAGCTGGCTGTTTCTACTACTGAAACAAGGGCAAGGGTATTGGTCTGTGTCGTTAAAATACTGTTTTGTGTTAAGGCGAGGTTCTCACTTTGAATCACCTGTGTTTGCACAATGCGGTCTGCCATTAAGCCGATATTGTCCGCCATGATTAAGATATTGTCCGCCATCTCACCTATACGATTAGCCATCTCACCGATATCACTTGAAAGTTGTAGCATGGCAGTAATACCATCAGAAAGTGTGAGGGCATCTGTTGTAGGTTGAAGTAAGGAGATGGTATTAGAAAGTGCTAAAGATTGACTTGAAACTGCGGTAAGGTTGATATAAAGGTCTTGGGTTAAGTTCAAGGTCTCATCATCAAGTACAAGAGGTGAGGTGATGTTGTTATTTCCTAGTTTGATCTGATCAAGTAAGGCCTTGGTTTGTTGGTTCAGTGCAATCAGCAGGGCACACATCGCATCAGAGCTTATAGTTACAGTAGCGATAGAGGTATTAAGATCTATCATAGAGGTGCTTATATTTCTCAGGTCTGTTTTAAGGTCTGCTTGAAGTAGTGCACTAAGTACGCTTAAAAGTGTTAAAAGTTTTATAATAGTTTTCATATTTATCCCTTATAGTCCATAATTTTTAATGAGGTTAATCATTACTGTTTGTGAGCTTAATAGAGAGGATTGTGTAAGTGCAAGATTATTCATCTGAATATCTTGTGTGAGTACAATCTTATCTGCCATAAGCCCAATATTGTCCGCCATGGTATAGATGTCGTTGCTCATCTGTATAATACGCTCTGACATCAGACCTATATCTTTTGTAAGTTGTAACATCGTTGCCGTTGCATCTGACAGGATAAGGGTGTCGGTTAAAGGTGCAATTTGCTCGATAGTATTTGAGTAGGTTTCTAAAGAAGCAGCAAGAGTAGTTTGAACAGTTGATAGATCACCCAGTAGGGTTAGGGTGTCGGCATCAATATAATGGCTGACTTGAGCACTATTACTTACAACTGTTTCAAGTAAGCTTGTGGTCTTACTTAAGAGGGCAGTTGTCTCTGTTTCAATAGAGGTCAATTGTGTCTCTAAATTAGTGCTATCAAGGTTAAGTCCATTCATCGTAGCAGATAAGGCATTATGATCATCCATAATCTGTCCTAAACTCAGGTTATAAGCGATTGTAGAGAGTGAATTACTTAAGAGCACCATGTTTTGTTGAGTTACTAAGATAGAGTTTTGGGTGAGGGCAAGGTTTTGACTTTGAATAAGCTGTGTAGAGATGATCTTATCTGCCATAAGCCCAATATTGTCTGCCATAATTAAGATACGGTCTGACATCTCTAAAATTCTATCTGCCATTGCACCAATGTCGTTAGAAAGTTGCAAGATTGCATTAAGCCCTGCTTGATACTCAAAGCGTTGTGCTGTGTCCGTGATGGTATTCATTTCCGAAGAGATACGGATGGACTCAAGACTCATATTCTGCACAAGATACGAAAGTTGCTCAAGGTTAGCTAAGTCAGCATCTGTCACTGAAAAAGCTGTCATTGTATCTGTAATATTTTGTACATTAAGAGTATAGTCTTTTAGAGATTGATTAAATACGCCTAGCTTTAGACAAGCACTCTCTTGATTCATTGTGAAGTTTGTTAACTCTACATTAAGCGTATTTCCCTCTAGGGAGAGATTGTCTAAGTCCGTATGGATATCAGCACGTAGTACCATACTAGATATAAAAATGAGAATAATAATTTTAAGTAATGATTTCATATTGTTCCTTATATATAAGTTTATATACTAATAAGTATATGTTGAAATTATATATAAAATAATTTAAAGTAAGCCTATTTTTTGAAATTAAGGTGTATCGTTCTGATAAGAGTAGATTAAAAACATCTTAGGGTTTTTGTATGTGAAATATAATTTTTTAATGCGTCTTGTGCGGGCTTAGAGATGGTTGAGTATGATAGTGAAGCCTTAAAGATATCACCCCTAAAAAAAGTGAACAGGCTGTACTTAAAAAGAGAGCTTAACTCAGTGTAAGCTCATCAAAAAACATCTCTCTGTTATTTTCAAAGTTATCAACTAAGGTGGTGAAACAACCGCCTAATTCTCTTACGGTTTCAATATTTGGCTCAATATAAATCTTATTTCCCTTTTTTTCCATGGTTACGATATTAGCTTCTCTTAACTCTTTTAAATGCTTAGAGATAGTAGGCAAGGAGAAGTTGAAATGTTCGGCAATGGTACTGACACAGGTGGTGTGTGCATTGGTTTCAACATTAGGGTCTTTTTTATCAATAGAACAGGTGTAACCTCCTGTAAAAACATTTTTGAAAATTAAAAAACGTGTTTCATTCCCTAGGGCCTTGAAGATTTTAATCTTTTGTTGCATATCGAGCATTAGTGTCCTTGACTTAATTATAAAAAGATTATACCATATCGTAATCTATTTAGCTAAATGCCTAATTAGGCATTTAGCTATAAAATAAAGGAAGATAGATGTTGAAAATGTTAATGAAGCTCTTTATGAGTAAGGAAAAACTATTTGAGATGATGACGTACAAGGTGACAAGCAGTAGAGATATACAGGGTGTTGTTGAAGCATTCTCACCTGCATGTGAAAAGCATAGTTTTGCTCTTTTAAAAGAGTATGTTTATCATGAAGTAGTAGCTTCAAAAGGCTTTCCCATAGATCGAAAGGTTTATGTTTATGAAATATGTCAGGCAAAGGTTGCGGCCTTAGTGTTAACTGATGAGCCTGAGTTTGCTCCTTTTATGCCTTGTAGGATTGCGATATTTGAAGAAAATGGTGGGGTTAGCATATCAACGCAAAACATGCAAATGATTTTAGACACCTTGGGTGATAACAAGGTTCTACAAACACAAACAAGTGAACTGTTTAAGCTTTTAAAAACATTGATTAATGAAATAAAGTAAGGGAAACATAATGAGCTCAGACTGCTTTTTTATGTATGGATTGTGGTTCTTTCCACTTCTTGGTTTTATACTAATGTTAGTGCTGATATACATGATGTTTAGTCGTGGAAACGTTAAAAGTGTAAATCATATAAACAATACTTCTGCTTTGGATATTTTAAAAAAAGGATATGCAAAAGGTGAAATTACAAAAGAAGAGTTTTTGGATATGAAAAAAGAGATTAACAGCTAAGGGCCTTAGGGCTCTTTTAAATATAAGGAAAATAAAATGAAAAAAATTGTAACAGGTCTATTAACACTTATCTTAGTTACTTCTGCTTTCGCAGGACACGCTGAAACTGAAAAGCTTTTAGTAGAAGCGAAAAAAGAAGCAGGGGAGATGAAGCCTGAAGCCTTGAAAAAGATGATTGATAATGAAGAAGATGTGATTGTTCTTGATATCAGAGAGAGTGAGCAACGCAGTGAAGGTGAAATTTATGCGGATGAAACCTACGCTATTACCCGTGGAAATTTAGAATTTGAAATTCTTAATAAGGTAAAAAATAAAGACGCGGTTATTGTAACCTACTGTCGTGGTGGAAGCCGTGGAGCTTTGGCGGCACAAACGCTTAAAAAGATGGGCTACAAAAATGCAACAAACTTAAAAGGCGGTCTTAAGGGCTGGGCTAAAGCAGGATATCCGATTGAAACTGGTCTGGGTGTAACTATACTAAGTAAAGAAGAGTAGACAATGATAACAATAATTCTTAATCATCAGGCCTATGATGGCTCAGATGTTACATGGAACGCGCTGCGTTTGGCTTCAACCCTGTTTGAAAATGGTGAAAAGGTAAATATCTTTTTAATGAATGACGCGGTAGATTTAGCCCGTGATAAGATGAAAAAACCTGACAATTATGATCACGATTTAGTCGATATGCTTAAGCAGATGTATCAAAATGGTGTTAGCCTTCAAGTTTGTGGCTCTTGTAATGCCCGTTGTGGTCTGTTTAAAAATGAGCCTTATTTTGATGAAAAAGTTTCGTCTACTATGCAAGTACTTGCAGACTGGGTGGCTACTAGTAAACAGGTACTAACCTTTTAAGATGAAAAGCTTAAGCATTTTTTTAGTGGGCCTTACCTTGTTTTCCAGTGTACATGCATTTAGTTTGGAACAGCGCATTGGAAATGTAGATACCAAGCTTAAGGTTTATGGTTTTGTTCAGCTAGAAGCACGAGGGGGCAAAGGTTCCATCGATGATGCACAAGACTCAAATGCTAAGTTTTCGGCTCAGCGTGTTCGTCTTGGAATGAATTACAGTGCAGACATTGTTCGTGGCAAGTTATTTGTTGATTTTAATCAAGATTCTACAGTCAATGCAGTTAATGGAGATGTTGGTCTGCCTAAGCATATTAAAGATGCTTTTATTGCCCTACGATTTAATAAAGCCTTTGTACCTAAACTAGGTCTGATTAAAATGCCACACGGTATGAGTTTTACAATGCCAGGATGGAATCTTGATATTGTGGAAAGAGGACTGGATAAAAAACTAGCCCTTGAGCGTAACATGGGTTTGATGATATCAGGACGTGATATGTTTTTAGGTAACAATGCAAAGGTGAGTGGTTTTGAGATGGGGCATGAACGTGCTTATAAGGGTTTTGGTTATGACCTAATGATTGCAAATCAAGTAGGTCGAAGTGGGGCCGTTTCTAATGTTAAACCAGGGGATGCTAATGCTTACGCTGCGCGACTTATGTTTGATTATACAGAGCTTTTTCATAGTGAGATTTCTTATGGTATTTCTGAAAGTGCAGGGGGAATAGATGGGCATGAAAGAGAAGATGGTAGTATTATTGTAGGTGACACCAAAGATTATAAATCCTTAAATTTTGGGATTGACTCTAACCTTGAACGTCTTAATGCGAAGTTTGAATATTTTGACAGTAAAAATATTAAAGGAGAGAAGGGTTGGGATGAATCGACCCTTGCTTTAACAAGTACCTATTATATAAGTGACACTTTTGAATTAGCAGGAAAACATATTCAAGCCTCTGCTCTAAAATCAGGTATAGCTTCAGACTTAGGCAATACCTATTTTGGATTTAATTATTATATGAGTACTTTTGATAACAAAATGGACAGGAACTCAAAACGCAAACGCAATGCCCATAGAATATCAATAAATTATATCTTGGCCACAGGAGATACTAACGATAAGTGGAATGGCTTAGGTGGATATATTAACGATGCGGTTGTGTTACAAGCGCAATTTAAATTTTAAATACTATACTCTTTATTATAAATTTTTATAAAGAGTAGCCTATGACACGACGTGAGATACTAAAACTTTTAGCTGCTTATGGCTTTGTGAGTCTGACACCCTTAGAAGCAACTGCCCTTGGAGGTAAGAGAGTAGTGATAGTTGGTGCGGGGACTGCAGGGCTTTTGTGTCTCTCTTTGTTAAAAAAACTCTCTTCTTCGCTTTCTATCACGGTAATAGCACCTAATCAACATCATATCTATCAAGCAGGTCAGACCTTTATGGCGGCAGGACTGATGAATGAAAAAGAGATGACTCAACCTACAAAGAAGTTCTTAGCAGGCACGCATTGGGTCAAGCAAGGGGTGAAAAACTTTGAGCCTGAAAAGAGTACTGTTGTTTGTGAAGATGGCCAAAGGGTAGGCTATGATTATCTTATAGTCGCCACAGGCTTGAGATACAACTACGAAGGTATTAAGGGCTTAAGCGAGAAGGTACTTGGCTCTAAAGGAATAGCAAGTGTCTATCTCAATAACCTGCGCGAAGGAAGTGTTAAAGGGGGACATGACACTAAGGTCTGGTTTGAGAAAATACGCCAAGCAGCTTCAAAACAGAAGGTTAAAGTCCTCTTTTGCAATCCTCATGGTGCGATTAAATGCGGTGGGGTGAGTAGCAGTATTATCTATCTCTTAATGGACTACCTCAAAGGCAATTCACCCTCTCAGGGAGATGATGTCACCAGTAATGTGGAGGTCATTTTTACAAAACCCGGTACACGAATCTTTGGGGTGGATGAGTATAATAAGGTCTTAGTTGAAACCTCAAAGGCTTATGGCGTGAAAACTAAGTTTAATCATGTTATTCATAGCATTGATATTCATCGAAAAGTTGCCTATTTTGAGCATACTTATCAGGCAAAGGGGGCTTATGATGAGGACTTTGATGAGTATGAGATGATTACTAAAAAAGATGAGGTGCAAATGGCGTATGATTTTATTCATATCGTTCCACCCATGCAGGCGGTTAAGGCCTTAAGCCGTTCTACTTTGGCGAAACAATCGGGCTTGCAAGTAGGTTATTGTGAGGTGGATTCTAAGTCTTTACAGCATAAACGCTATAACAATGTCTTTGCTCTAGGTGATTGTGCAGCTGTACCCCTGGGAAAAACAGCCGCCGCGGCAAAATATCAGGCTAAGGTACTCATCAATAACCTTATGGCTCAGATGAAAGAGGGTGTTAAAGCTTCCTTTGATGGTTACAGTGCCTGTCCTATTAAACTGGGGTATCAAAAGGTACTCTTTGCTGAGTTTGATTATGAGGGCTATACGCACAAAGAGATTGAAAATCCACAAGAGCCAAGGGAGTCACTTTTTAAGTACGATCTACAAACACTTCCAAAGTTGTACTGGCAAACCTTACAGGGATAAAGGAAAATTAATATGAAAAATTCACTGCTAATCTTGCCCAAAAAAAGTATGCCTGTCTTTTATGTTATGGGAACATTTTTTCTCTTTTTTTCTTTCTTGTCTTTATACACATATATAGATGACCTACCCTATGAGAACAGGGGCGCCTTGATGAGTTTTGTAATCTTGTTTGCGCTTGTACTCATTACCTTTACACTGAGAAAAAGAGCCGAACTTAGCAATGAAGCCTTAGAACATGGATGGGAGGTTTTGTTTATAAAACTGCTTCAAAAAAGGGTTCCTCTAAAGACCTTTGATGCCATACTTCTTAGCAAAAAAACAATTACTGGTGGGCAGACGGACGCCTTAAGTTCTACGCGTTTTTATTCGCTTATATTAGCAGACACCTCTGTTTATAATTTTGACACATGGGTAGTGACACCGCGTATTGCCAAGGGGATTTATGAGTTAAGCGATCATTATAATTTTAATCTAAGAGAAGAGAATGCCTTACAAAATTGTCTTAAGGTAGGACAAGAGGTGAGCTGCTTAACAGGACTTAAGCTCATCTATGAAAATGATGAACTCAAGGAGGAGGCGAACAAAATAGCGCGTGCTATTTAATCTCACAAGAGACTAGCTTAGGCAGTGTTTGAATATGGGCTTGAACCTGCTCTAAAAAACAGTGGATGTTATGTTCAGGGTGCAGGGTGTAAAGCACCCATTTTCCCTCTTGTCTTGCACTTAAAAGTCCTGCCTCTTTCATCTGCTTAAGATGGCGTGATACAAGGGGTTGTGAAAGCTCTAGGGTGTCACAGATCTCACACACACAGATCTCTTTGTCGCGTAAGAGTAAGCCTAAGATTTTTACGCGGTTGATGTCAGAAAATATTTTGGCGCGTCGAACTAACTCTTGCATTTAACCTCTTTTAAAGTAAGTATGTATAACAATTACGTTATATGAATTATAACATAAAGGTGTCAAAATGAAAAAGAGTTTAATTGTTTCGTTAATGTTCGTTGGGTCTTTGTTCGCTTCAAGTGGTCAAGAAGTGTATGAGGCAAGATGTGCGGCCTGTCATCAGATTGATATGAAGATGGATATGTCGATGATGCAAGGGATGCGTGAAAAGATGCAAAATGCTACGCAAGAAGAGCGTCAGGCTATGCGTCAAGAGATGCAAGCTAAAATGAAAAAGAAGATGCAAGAAGCGGGTGTACGTGCTCCTGCAATGAAGATGATTGCAATGCGTATTAAGAAGATGAAGGGGGACGATAGAGAGAACTTTGTTGCCTTTGTTAAAGATTATATTCAAAATCCTTCAAAAGATAAGGGTGTGTGTATGCCAATGGCCTATAAAAACTTTGGAACGATGCCTCCTATTGGTAAGGGAATGAGTGAAGCAGACCGTGTGCTTGTGTCTGAGTGGTTATATGATAATTTTAAAAATGACTCATGGGACGACTCTATGGGTGGACAGGTGTGTAATAAAAAGAACAAGATGATGAAATGCGGTGGCGGTAAGAAAGCCAACATGAAATGTGGTGCCGGTAAATGTGGCGGAGCGAACAAGTAATTAATGGAGTTTATCATTGAATTTTTCAAGGCCCTAGTAGAACTTAGTAATGCTATGGCCCCTTATATTATTTTTGGTCTCTTTTTTGCAGGGATTTTGCATGAATTAGTGCCAGATACCCTTGTCTCTAAACACTTAGGAAAGGACTCTATTGGTTCGGTTATCAAAGCGACACTCTTTGGTGTTCCTCTTCCGGTGTGTTCGTGTGGGGTTATTCCTTTAGCTACGAGTATTAAAAAGTCAGGCGCATCTAATGGTGCAACACTCTCATTTTTAATCTCTACTCCCATTACAGGTGTGGACTCTATCTTAGCAACCTATGGAATGTTTGGATGGGCATTTACCATTTATCGTGTGATTACCTCTATGTTTATCTCTATGATAGCGGGAATTCTTGCTAATCTTTTTCCTGAGAAGGTTAGCGGGGAAAACAAGCCGTGGCGGTCGCAAAGCGATGTTTCAGGCGAAGCCGCATTAATGAAAGGGCAACAGCCTGCTTTTTCTGCGGCACCAGCTTTTTCAGCTGCACCGGTGAATACGAGTATGAATTTTGCGGCGGCTCCTGTACAAGAAGAAGAGGCGGTTCCTTGTTGTTCTAGTGAAAGTTCGTGTTGCTCAAGCACGGGAAATGAAAACAAGAAGTTCTCATTTATGGGTGCAATGAGGTACGCCTTTGTAACACTCTTAGGTGACATTGCATCACCTCTTTTATTAGGGTTGGTAATTGGTGCACTTATCACCGTAGCCGTACCTTCTAACCTGAGTGACATTTTAATTGAGTACTCATGGTTATCATACATCATTGTCATTGCCATTGCGGTTCCAATGTATGTTTGTGCTACGGCTTCGCTTCCTATTGCTGCGGGCTTGATGCTCTCAGGGGTGAGCCCAGGAGCGGCTTTTGTCTTTTTATCGGCAGGTCCAGCAACGAACACCGTGACAATTGGGGTGGTGAAGAAGATGTTAGGTACACGCACACTCTATATCTATTTGGGAACAATTATCTTAGGTTCAGTCATCTTTGGTTTTGGCTTAGATTATATTTTACGTGATGTGAGTGTGAAAGATATGATCCATATGCATGAAGATGCAGGGTTTATCGAGTGGGCAAGTACCATTGTTTTATGGGCGATGGTGCTTTACTTTATGATACAACCTTACTTCAATAAAGAAGAAAAAGCATGTTGTTCAGGGGAATCTTGCTCTTCTTAGGGTAAAGTAGTGATATGAAAAGAACAGTAGCATTAGTACTTTTATTTGTAATGAGCTTCTCAATAGCACATGAGTATGCTTTTACTTATTTAGATAATGAGCACTGTTCTATCAATGAGTATGTGGAAGAGCTTTCTGCGCCAAGTGCACATCATGATATCTGTGATACCCATTTTGAGTACCATCAACTCTTTGTACTTCCCCAAGAAAATATTCTATTAGAAAAACCAGACCTTAGCTTAGTGGCAATTATCAGTAGTGAATCTTACACTTTTGAGACTACCCTAAGCGTTATTAAACCTCCTATCGTTTAAATCCTCTATCTTACCTATAGTTCTGCCAAATTTTTGGCAAATGAATCTAAAATTAATTTAAAACACCTCTGTTTTCAAAGGAAACATTATGAAAAAAATTGTTGTCATGTTTATGGCACTATATAGTTCTATCTACGCGCAAAATTTTCTAAAGAAACCTATGGGTTTTGATGCGTTTTTAAAAGAAGCTATCCAAAAGAGTCCATACCTAGAGTCCTCCTCTTTAGGCATTATCCAAGCCAAAGAGCAAGGCTCAGCTTTAACCCGATACGCGAATCCAAACTTAGAATTAGAATACTCACAGTTTGATCCAAGTACAGCCGCAGGCGGCGATAGTGATAATGGGTACAGAGTAAGTTATTCTCAGCCTATTCGTTTGTGGAGTGTAGGCAGCGATAAGGATGCCTTAAGCGCACGTATGACACAAAGAGCAGAGACTTCTTATACGCAACAAAGAGCCGTCTTTACACGAGAACTTTCACTTCGTTTTACCCAGTATGCCCAGCAAAAAATGTTGCTGGTATTAGGAGATGAAGAGCTTGAAATTGCTAAGACGATTTATGATATCTCTAAGGCACGGTATGACTCAGGTACCATTTCGCGTGGTTTGATGTTGCAGTCTCAAGTGGATTATCAAAGTGTTAAAATTGCCAATAGTTCTTTACGTTTAGCTGTGAATAACAGTTATTATGAGCTTTTAGGTTTTGCAGGTATCAATGAAGAGATCAATTTAGAGACTCAATATAGCTTTACAATAGCGCAAAATTCAGTTGAAAAAGAGAACCCTTCATTAGCACTGTTTAAAGCTCAACAAGCAGAGTCACTCTCTCAAGCGCGGGTACAGGATAATGCAGTAGAGTGGATGAATGTTTTTGCTGAGTACGAGAGTGAACCTGAACAAGATATTACTCGTCTTGGAATGAACTTTCCTTTGGCTTTTTTTAACACCCGTTCTCAAGAGAAGAAGATTGCAGATTTAGAAGCCTCTAAGGCAGAGTTATTACTTGATAATGCCTCTAGACGTTTGCAGATGCAAACCGCACAACTCAGTAAGGCACGTCAGGTTTTACAAGCACAAAAGATTTCAAACGAAGCGATCTTAGAGACGGAGACAGAACTACTAGAGATGTTTCAAGAGGGATATAAGATTGCGAATATCAACCTTTTACAACTTCAAGATATCAAAAATAGGGTGATTGAGACAAAAGAGCGACTTATCCAAATCAAAACGGCACTCGATCAAAATGCCATTATCACTAACTACAATCAAGGAAATTACAATGAATAGACTATTTTTACTAACAACACTGCTCGTAACAGCACTTTTTAGTGTGGAAATTCCAACCGAACATGCCCAGTTAAGAGGCTTTGGAAAGTCAGTAGCGCTTAATGCGCAAGTGATTCAGCTCTCTAATGCCGGCCAATCCGTCACTTCTTTAGTCAGTGGGCATTTAGAGAAATACTTTGTCGAACCGGGTCAGAAGGTAAAACGGGGTCAAAAGATTGCGCTTATTGAGTCGATCATGGTCTCAAAGATGACAGCTGATTATGTCTCTTTGCGCAAACAGTATCTGGCCTTAGATAAGAACTTCCAAGCGATACAGAAGTTATATGACAAGGGTATGACCTCAATGCAAGAGTTAAATAACCAGAGCATTCAAAGAAATGCGATGTCAGCACAGATTAATGCCCTTAAGTCACAACTCAATACCCTTGGCATTGATGCAGATAGCTTGAAGGTAGCGACAGCAAACTTTACCCTGTATGCTCACTCAAGCGGAACGGTTTCAGCCCTATTGCAACCATTGCATACGGTAATTAGTGCAGATGCACCAGTGATTACTATTGTGAAAGAGCAGGCTTTTTATATTAAGTCATTTTTACCTTTAGAGTATGCAGGCTCAGTAAAGGTAGGCCAAAAGATGAGTGTGCGTTATGCAAAAAGAGATATTATTACGCATGTGACGCAGATCCTTCCACAGCTTGATGAGAAAACGCAGCGTATTGTAGTGCTTTCAAGTGTAGATGAAAAAGCGGATGATCTTTATATCAATGCTTATGTTGCCTCAACACTCTTTTTTGAAGCAAAAGAGAAATATGTGGCAGTGAAGAAATCGGCATTGTCATTTTATAATAATGAGTGGGTTGTATTTATTCCTACGCAAGAAGACCATGGTGAGCATGGTGAAGAGGGTGCTTCGCACGAGGAAGAGCATGGAGATCATGATGAACATGGAGAAGAACATGAAGCAGCACCTTATGAAGCACGTGTGATTGAGATTATTACTGAAGATGATGCCTATGCAGCGGTTAAAGGTTTAGAAGTGGATGAAGAATATGTAAGTGCGAAAAGCTATTATGTGAAGTCAATGATGCTGAAGTCATCACTTGGCGAGCATGGTCACTAGGGCTAAGCTATGTTGAATTCTTTAATAGAGCTATCGCTAAAATATAAACTTCTTGTTATTGTTATTTTTATGAGTATTTCGGCCTTTGGTTATAAGGCCTATACTGAGATACCTGTGGATGCCTTTCCAGATATTACACCTAAACAGGTGGTCATCTACACGGAGAGTCCTGGTAATTCAGCAGAAGATATTGAAAAACTTATCACTTATCCGATTGAGTCGGTTGTCTCAGGTATGGCGGGTGTTAAACTGATTATGTCAAACTCAATTTTTGGTCTCTCTTATGTGAGTATCTTCTTTGAAGATGATATGGATATCTATTTTTTACGCCAACTTGTGAGTGAACGTTTAACCGGTGTTGACATTCCCGATGGTTGGGGGAAGCCAGTACTTGGGCCAAACACTACGGGTCTAGGTCAAGTCTTTTGGTATGAGGTAAAAGATACGACAGGTCAATACTCTTTACGTGAGATTAAAGAGATGCAAGAGTATATTGTTACCCCTTTACTTAAAAGTGTTAGTGGGGTAGAAGAGGTTATCGGTTGGGGTGGTGATGAGAAGCAGTATAATGTTCTCATTGACACGAAAAAACTTCAAGATATCGGTATTACCTATGCGGATATCGTTGATGCCTTACAAAAGAGTAATCAAGCTGCGGGTGGACAGTACTTAGAATTTAACCGTGAGCAGTATCTTATTCGTGGTGCAGGTCTGTATAAGAGCTTAGAAGATATTCGAAATACTGTGGTTAAAACAGGTGAAGGGCAGTCCGTAACTATCCGTGATGTGGCGATTGTAGAGCCAGGTTCAGCGCCGCGTTTTGGTGCGGTGAGTATTAGCGGAGAAGAAGCCGTTATGGGAATGGTACTTCAACGTACTGCTACCAATGCGGCTAAAGTCGTTGAGCGTACTATTTCTAAACTTCCAACGGTGAATGCTGCCCTTCCAAAAGGGGTTGAGATTCGTACGATTTATGATAGAACAGAGATTACGCATAAGGCAGTTAATACGATGACTTCTGCACTACTTAGTGGGGTAGTCTTAGTGGCGATTGTACTGTTCTTGTTCTTGTTTGAACTGCGTTCAGCCTTTATCGTAATTATCTCTTTGCCATTGTCACTTTTAATCGCTTTTTTATTAATGGATTACTATGACATTTCAGCTAACTTGATGTCACTCTCTGGTCTTGCTATCGCAGTAGGGATGATTGTGGATGGAACCATTGTTATCGTAGAGAACTCTTTTAGAAAACTGCATGATGAACCTGAGGCCGATAGACTAACTGTTATAGCTGACTCGGCTAAAGAGGTGGCAACACCTGTTACCTTTGCTGTGCTTATTATTGCGGCGGTCTTTATTCCACTTTTAAGCCTTGATGGCTTGGCAGGGAAACTTTACGCGCCAATGGCCATTAATATCGTCTTTGTAATGTTAGGTTCATTAGCGGTGGCCTTGATCTTAGTACCAGTTTTGAGTTTCTTACTCTTAAAGCCATCGAGTTCAAGTGAAAATGTAGTAATGAGAAAGATTAAAACAGCTTACACCCCTTTGTTAATGTACGCCTTAGCCAATGCTAAAAAAGTACTTATTGGGGTTTCAACACTCTTTGTTGTATTAGCCTATGTCTTGTCGCTTCAAGGACGTGAGTTTATGCCTGAACTTAATGAAGAGTCGATTATGTACCGTGTTATCTCTATCCCTGGAACGGGGTTAGAACATTCAACACAAACGGCAGGTTTGATTGAGAAATATATCTTAAAAAATTATCCTGAGGATGTGCAAGCAGTGCTTTCTATGATTGGTCGTAGTGAAAAGGGTGAAACGGCTCAAGCAAACTATATGGAAGTTTTACTGACACTTAAGCCAGGCATTGATGACCTCGAAGATCTGACACACAGAATGAACAAGGATCTAAAAGGGAAGTTTGGCTACGTACAGTTTATTCCGACTCAACCGATTGCGATGCGTATTGAAGAACTTCTTGAAGGGGTTAAGGCAGAACTTGCGGTGAAGATTTATGGGGATGACCAAAAGATTCTTGATGAGATTTCAAAAGGTATTCAATCCGCGCTTAATGGGGTGGATGGACTTGAAGAGATGGAACTTGAAGTACAACTGGGTCAAGCACAGATTCAGATCGAGCCAAACTACCTTGCCTTAGCACGTTATGGTATCAGTGTGGATGAAGTGATGGATGTGATTCGTAATGGTATCGGTGAAGAGGCAGTTTCTGAGAAGATAGAAGGAATACGTCGTTTTGGGATCGTACCTAAGATTAAAGATGCTAAAAAAGACATTCAAGCGGTTAAAGATGTAACGATGCGTTCTAAAAATGGAGCCCTTGTGACACTCGATCAAATTTGTGATATCTCCATCAAACATGGTCCTTCTTTTATCAAGCGTGAAAACCTTTCGCGTTATATGGTACTCTCTATGGAAGTTGAAGGGCGTGATGTGGCCTCGTTTGTGGCAGAAGCGGACCAGATTATTAAGGATAAGGTAAACATTCCTGATGGATATTACATCGGTTGGGCAGGTGACTTTAAAAATATGAAAGAGGCAACGCAAAGGCTGATGATTATTGTACCGATTACCATCTTTTTGGTGATCTTGCTGCTATATACGGCGTTTAACTCTATCTCAAAAGCGATGTTAATCTTGCTTAATGTACCTTTTGGTTTTATTGGAGGGATTATCGCCCTTGTTGCTAGTGGAATTTACCTTTCTGTCTCAGCTATCATCGGTTTCTTAGCTATTTTTGCCATTGCGATTTTAAATGGGATTGTTCTGGTGAGTTTTATCGATGAGTTACGTGAGAAGTTCCCACATGTAGGACTAAAAGTCTTGTTAAAAGATGCGACGCTTTTACGTTTAAGACCGGTTTTAATGACGGCCTTTACGACACTCTTTGGTATCTTACCACTACTCGCAGCTACAGGAGTAGGTTCTGAGATTCAGTACCCGCTTTCAGTGGTGATTACAGGAGGGATTATCTCTTCTACCTTTTTAACACTACTAGTAGTTCCATCGACGTACTTCTTGTTTTATAAAAACGATCACTATTGTGAAGAGAAAGAAGAAGGTCGTAAAAAAGCGGACCTAGAGTAAGGAATGATAATGCAAAAAGAGCTCTTATATGCGTTAAAAAAGGGCCGTATGGCCTATGAAGAAAAAATTGTTGATGCTATTTCTGAGGCGGTTTACCAACATAAGCGTTATGGGATAAATTTTTCATTAGCTTTGGGGGCGAGCAGTGCAAGTAGTAGCGAGGTCAAGCAGTTTTCACAGATGTTAAGAGAGAGCGATCAGTTCATTGAACTTGACGAGTACTTCTCTTGTGTTTTGTTTACCTTTGTAGACATTGAACAAGGTATTAAAGCAGCTTCTAAGATGTTGAGTGCTTTTGAGATGCAGTTTTTCTCAGAGGAGATTTATGTGAGTGTTCTTAATGCAAAAGAGTGTGAAACGATTCATGAACACATTACTAAGTTGCTTAATATTTTAGAACATGCCATTACCCATGGCATCAAAAATATCCCACTTGATGGGATTAATTTAGAACATTAAAAAAATTGAGAACGCTAGGTTTATTTAGAAGTCTCAATTATCTATTGATCCTTGAGCTCAGTGAGTTCAAGGGCATAGAGCGCCTTGACCTTACTTTCATCGAGTTGAAAAAAGAGTAGGGCATCTTCAAAGTCCTCACTTCCTTTATCTAGAGCACTTGCTTTGAGAGAACACTCTAAAAGATTAAGAGCGGGTGTTTTTTCATTAAAAACCAAATTGACATTTTTAGCTAGTGCACTCTCTTGCATGAGCGCGAGATAAAAGTTGTTAGTATCTTTGACATAAAGTTGTGCAATAGGTAGTTTTTCATCTTTGCTTCCCTCTTGTTGAAGGATAAAGTTTTTTTGAGATTGAATAAAGCGAACATGGAGTTTTGAAAGTGACATTGAAATTCCTAAAGTTTAAGTGGGTGAATTATGCGCTTATTTAGCCAAGAAAATGATGAAATATAGCACTCAAGTTAAAAGTTAAGCTGGTGTGAAGTAGCTTTTTAAACAGCCCTAAGCCTTGCTTTGGTTAAAATTGCATTTAAAAGGGACTTATGCATACATTAGCGCAACTTCGCTCGGGAGAATTAAAAGGCATTAAACGTCTGAGTTTAAGTGAGAACCTTAGCCACTTTCCCAAAGAGATCTATGAATTAGCCGATAGCTTAGAGATACTTGATCTTAGTCACAATCAACTCAGCTCTTTGCCTGATGATCTTCATAAACTCAAACACCTTCGTATCGCTTTTTTCTCGAACAATCTATTTACTCATGTTCCGGATAGCTTTAAGGCCTGTAATAAACTTACAATGTTGGGGTTTAAAGCAAATCAGATAGAACGTTTTGATGAGGATATCTTGTCTACGAGCATATCTTGGCTTATCTTAACGGACAACCGTATTGCTACGCTTCCTAAGAGTATGGGAAAACTGATAAAATTGCAAAAATGTGCTTTAGCGGGAAACAAGATTAAAGAACTCCCTCAAGAGATGAAGGCCTGTGTTAATTTAGAGCTCTTACGTCTTTCGGCTAATGATTTAGAGTCTATACCCCAGTGGTTATTAAATTTACCGCGTATAGCATGGTTGGCTTTTTCGGGTAATCCGTGTTCACTGCATAAGACTCCTAAATTTACAGAAATTCCCTATCATGACTTAGCCATTGAAGAGCGTTTAGGAGAGGGGGCCTCGGGTGAGATTTATAGAGCCTACAGTGAGCATTTTAAAAAAGAGGTGGCTTTTAAACTCTTTAAAGGGGCAGTGACGAGTGATGGGTATGCTAAAGATGAGATGAATGCTTATATGAGCATCAGTGAGCATAAGGGCTTGATTAAGGTCTTGGCGAAGTTAGAGGGAGAAAAGCGTTTAGGTCTGATACTTGAACTTATCCCTAAAAACTTTCGCTCACTAGGATTACCGCCTTCACTGCAGACCTGTACCCGCGATACCTTTGAAGAGGGAACGCATTTTAGTGTTGAACGTATAGTTAAGGTTGCTAAGGATATGGCGAGTGTAGGGGCACATCTGCATGAAAATGCCTTGATGCATGGGGATTTTTATGCGCATAATATTTTAATCAATGAGGTAGATGAATCTTATCTAGGAGATTTTGGAGCAGCAAGTTTTTATGATAAAAGTAATCCTGCCTTTGAGAAGATAGAGGTACGTGCCTTTGGCTGTTTACTTGATGATCTATTGAACTTATGTGATGAGAAAGAATCGAAGGTTTATAAGGACTTACGTCATCTTTGTGAAGCCTGTATGGATGAGGATATTAGCCAAAGACCTAGGTTTAATCAAATGTTTACTGAACAATAAAGGTATTAAAATAGACCTCTTCGATTTTGGCTTGGGGTAGGGCCGTATTGATATTGTTTTGAATATCTTTTGAGATTTTGTCTTTTCCTTTGTTGCTTGTGGCCATACGAAGGGCTTTTTGATCGGAAAAGGCTTCTATGACAGCATTTTGAACGAGGATCTTATAATCTTGGAGGGTTTCAAAGGCATTATGTTGCGATTTGACTGAGATGTTAAGAATAAGCATACGATGGTAGTCAAGGTTAACAGTGTAATCACCTAGATTATAGATATTATCTTCAATGGACTCAACACTAAAATTTCGTTTACTTTGAGCAAAAAGGTTCTGTTTTCCTTGGGTTTTATAAACCACGGCAGACTTCTTTTTTGAACTGACAGAAAAGAGCAGAAGAGAGATGGAGACGAGTATGATGAACGCGACTAAGATTAAAACAGTTCTGTTGAATCTTTTATCTATCTTTAGGGTGTTTTTCATGCCAACTATTTTAGCATAAATGATGCTTGAAGTGATACATCATAATTGAAGCAGCGACGCCCACATTAAAACTCCTTATTCCCTCTACCATCTCAATCTTCACCACGCTGTCACAAAGGGCTAAGACCTCTTGACTAATGCCTTTTCCCTCATGCCCCATGAGTAAGACCCATTTTGAAGGAATCTTGACTTGTGAAAGTGCAAGTGCGTCAGGCGTGACCTCGGCGGCATAGATATGATAACCTTGTGACTTGAGTGATTTAAGAGTAGAGAAGATGTCATCATATTGATGAATTTTGAGCATACTGGCATGTCCCATAGAGACCCTTAAGGCACGCCTATTATAAGGATGAGGCCCTTGTTTAGGAAGAAGGTAAGAGTGTACGCCGAGCGCAGCTGCTGAGCGCGCAATGGAACCGATGTTCTCAGTAGAGCTAATCTCATCAAGCATGATGATTGTATCATCAAGGGCATCTAAAGCGGACTCCTTGGGACGAATACCATGCATCATCGCGTTATGGTGTATCTTATGACCGACGATGCTTTGCATCAGTGCCTTATCGGCTACATAGAGTTGGGGGATATTTTTGGACTCAATAAGTGCGTGAAATTCATCATAATACGCTTGTGTAGCCAAGATACTTTTGATCTCGATATCACTCTCTAGAAGTTTGTTGATGACCTTAGGACTATCAGCGATAAAGCTATTGTCCTTGCTAAAGGCGTTGTCACGAAGTTGCTGGTAAATCTGTAAAGCGGGAAGGTTTAAATCGGATACAGGGATATAATTCATAAAGAATTATATACTATTTATTAAGAACACCCACCATGGGTAACGATGAAGACACCAAATTTCTTTTTAGGTCCATCATTTTCGTCTATACCATTAGGGTTTCCATTAGGCTGAGGGGGATCAATCGTTCCCATAGGGATAGAGACTAATCCACCGTCATAGACACCTTTGACTAAGGCTTCTTGAAACAGACCCATCACACTATGAATCCTATACGCTTCGCCATTTTTTAAGATAGAAGAGAGATCCACATTAACGAGATCATCATTATCATAATTATAAATAACAATGCGTCCGCGACGTGGATCAACCTCATTAGCATCAACAAAAATCTTTTTTCCGCTAGTAGGACGAGATGAGGCAAAGGTGTTACCTGAAATGTCGTTAATGATATTGGCAGGATTTTGATCAATGTTTCCATAAATGGTATTGCCTGTTAAATCAAATTGATTCCATAAATCATAGACTTCAAGCCTTTCAACAAGATAATTATCAACGAGTTGCGCTGTTCCAGGAATTTCGTCTGAGGTGATACTTGAACCTCTATTTACCTGTGTATATCCTTTGTTGTTTTTTATGAGCAGGTTTTGAACACCAGATTTAGTGTAAATGATGAGATTGGTTTTTTGTTGAGAATCACGAGGATCTGAGGCACCTGCTAAAAACCAAACATTATTTTCAATGGTATAGTTGTTAATCGGGGCTGAGGCTGTACTATAAGGGTGTAAACCTGTCTGAAAACCAAAAAATATAATATTGTTTGTTATTTTTTTATAACCAGTTGTATTTTGAGTGTAGATACCATGGCAAGCACCACGACTTGAATGGGCATATCCATTGTTATAAATGATATTTCCATGAAGGGTAGAATCTGTGGCTGTTTTCCAAAAGTCTATACCCCCACAAACATTATCATAGCTTAGGGCATTATAGATATTAGTATGCGCACCAAAAACAGCGATTCCTCCCTTTGCCTGCACATCTGGATAGCGTTCTTGTGTATTTCCACGATTGGTGTCACTTGAGGTGGCTTCAATCCCATAAAAGTCTGTCCATTGCCCGTTGATTCTTAGACCAGCATCATCGCTCCCGCTGTTGTGTGAGTTGATAAGAACACGTTTTCCTGGAAGGGGTTTGATGGAGATAGGTAAGCCAGAAGTACCACTAATAGAAGATACAAAGCTACCTTTATAGACACCCTCTGCAAGCCAAATAGTGTCACCAGGCTGAGCAGGTGATACACTCGAAGAGAGCGCAGTAGCTAAATCTAAAGGGTCATCTTGTGTTCCTGAAGCGATAGGTGTTCCTTTTGTACTGACAAAGATACCCACAGGTGTTTCTATAGGAAGGTTTGGACATGTAGATGCTGCAAAGGTACTTGCATCAAACTTATTAAAAGCACTTTGGGAGATAGTAATGTCTGTATTTACAGAACCCTCCCCAGAAGAAGCTCCTCCTGAACTACCACAGGCTGAAAAAAGAAGGGCAAAGAGTGTGAGACTTAAAGATAATGATATTTTCATGAAGTTTCCTAAAGCTAAATTACTGTTGTTGGAGTGGGCTTAGCACCCACCATGTGTGATAATGAAGACGCCAAAAAGTTCTTTAGGGTCATCACCTTCTGAGGCATTGATAGCACCCTCTAAACCATAAGGTTGAGGTGGTGGAACTGTTCCCATGGGGATATTAACATTTCCACCGTTGTAGACACCTTTTACGATGGGTGGTCCATACAAATCAAATACGGAATGTACTCTGTATGAAGAACCTACTGGCATGATTTGAGATAGGTCTACACCTACATTGGCATCTTTGTCATAATTATAGATAGTGATTCTTCCACGTCTAGAATCGTAAGCGTTTTTGACATAAAATACCTTTTTTCCACTGTTTGGCTCAGGACTTGCTAGATCATTTCCACCAAGGTCGTTGAGGTAGCTTTGATCTCCTGAAACCCCGTGAAAGACAGAGGTGTTTTGGATGTCGATAGCTCCTGCATTCCAATTGTCTTGAAGTTTGAGGTATTGAACAAGGTAGTTACTATCTAAAAGAGCATCTTCATTGAAAAATTGCACCCCTTTGTAGTTAGAAGAATAGCCTAAGATAGTCCCACCGATATCAGAATAACCTTGGTTGTTTTTCATGATTAGATTTTTGACAGGTTGATAACCCCCAACGAGGCAGTCATACTTTTTCATCCCTTTGCGGATGTCTGAAGCACCGGTTAAAAACCAGGTGTTATCTTGTATATCAAAGTTTTCAATGCCTCTTAATACACCACCTTGTTCTACCTTGCCAGTTTGATAAGCATGGATACCATTTCCAAAACCAAAAAAGATGACATTATTGGTAATCTTTTTAATGCCATCAAAATTTTGCGTATAGATAGCATGCCCATGCCCACGTCCATACGAGCCATCTGCAGGTTGTGCACTCCAGCCATTGTTGTAGATGATACTTCCATAGGTTTCGGTATCAATACCGCTAAATCCATCTAGACGTTTACTCCATGCATCGATACCACTAGAGTTGTCATGTGAGACAAAGTTAATGATTTTATTAGTAGAGCCATAAACACCTACACCTCCGTTAAGAGTGATATCAGAAGGATTTGAAGAGTTGTCAACCGTAGAGACGCGACCTCCATCATAGCTGGTGACTTCAATCCCATAATAGTTTGTCCAGGTTCCATTAACGCTTATGCCCAAGCCTGAAGGAGCATTCGTTGTGTCAATAGCAACATATTTTCCAGGGTAGGGCTTCACGTTGATAGGATTAGCCTCAGTTCCTCTCAGCTCACTGGTAAAGGTTCCTTTGTAGATTCCTTCCATGAGCCATAAGGTGTCACCCGCTTGGACCTTGTTGTTGTTCTCTAAGGCTGTTTGCAAATCAAGAGGATCATTTTCTGTACCTGCAGCATTTGTCTTACCTGTTGGGGAGGCAAAGATACCAATAGGTGTTTCTACTGCTTTCTCAGCACATACTGAGTCCGCAAAAGTATCAGCGGTATAGACATTAAAGGCATTGGTGTTATAACTGTGAAAGGTATATTGTTTTTCTACCGACCCTCCAGCAGGAGCACCGTCACCTCCACCTGAACTACCGCAGGCTGAAAAAAGAAGGGCAAAGAGTGTAATGCTTAAAGATAAAGATGTTTTCATGAGATTCCCCAAAGGTTGGTTTATTAAAAGTATATCTATAAATAGATAATGGATATTAACATTATATAATTTCTTTTTTCAGAATCTGATAAAAGAATGAAAATCTTGATATTTATATTATAATGGCAAAATTATAATGAGGGAAGATAAAAATGAAAAAAACGATGATTTATTTAGTAATGATAGCAGTGTTAGTAGGGGGGTACTTCGCTTATGTGAATGGGGCTAAGGTTTTTCCTTTTTATGAGCAGTTGACACAAGAGCATGTGGGGGTGAAGGTTAATCTTCAAGGCCAGGGGCAAAAAGAGGCGAGTTTTGTAGGGGCGTCTAAATGTATTGAGTGTCATAAAGATGAACATGCTTCATGGTCACACTCACGCCACCCGAAGATGATTCAAGACCCCCATAAAGAGCCTGAAACAATGGTGGCAGATTTTACTTCACTTCCAGATGATGCCAACTTCGCTCTTAAAGATGCGGTTTATACGGTGGGCGGAAAGTTTAAACAGCGTTTTATGATTCGAAAAGATAGAAATGGGACAGAAGATTATGTACTGGGTAATTACCAATGGAATGTACAAACACAAAAATGGCAAGGGTTTAAGTCTTGGACGTATTGGTACAAAGGAGCTTATCCGCATGACAACAGTGAACTTCCCACCTCAAATGCCTGTGATGGATGTCATTTTACAGGTTTTATGTCAACGCAAAAAAGAGTGGATGTGGGGATTGCTTGTGAGTCCTGTCATGGACCTGCTTCTAAGCATGTTGAAAATCCAAAATCTCCTGTATATAAGGCCTCGTTAAGCGATCCTATTCGTCAAAATGAGGTCTGCCTCCAGTGTCATATGCGTAACCGTGATAAGCGTCTAGAAGACCATAATTTAAGTGAGATCTATGGGGATGCTAAGGATTATCCAACAGGGTATGAAGCGGGTAAGTCATTGAGTCAATATAAGATGGTGGCTCCTTTTATAATGGGGCAAGAGAGTAAAGAGTTTTATGCCAATGGGGCGGGGAAAAAGAACCGTAGTCAAGGAAATGAGTTTGTACACTCCATGAAAGGCAAACATGGAATCACCTGTATCAACTGTCATAACCCGCATACGCTCGAGCCAACCGCTGAAAAGAACCGGGGCAATAAGCTCTGTATGGATTGTCATGGCTTTGGCTCTCTTATCGGGCCGCATCAAGACTCTTTAGAGCAACATACCCATCACAAAGAGGGCTCAAAAGGCTCTTTATGCGTGGAGTGCCATATGCCACGTGTGGGTAAACATACTGGGAAATCACCACTGACTGTACGTACCCATCTTTTTGGCTTTACTACGCCAGAGCAGACCATGAAATATAAGATGCCACCTGAGACCAATGCCTGTTTCGCTTGTCATAAGGAAGATCGAGATATGAAAACCTTACAAGAAGATTTGGAAAACTGGGGTATGGTAAGTTGGGACAAGCGTTAAGATTTTTTAGCCTAAGTCTGATGTTGGTTGGTTTAGCTTACGCTGGGCCACCGATGATTACGAATGATCCCTTTGTCCCTGAACTCGGTCAGTTTGAGATTAATCTTGCGACAGAGCTTGAATCACAAGAGTCTATTAGGACCTCTTTCCCCCTTATCGATGTCAATTATGGCTTAATGGAGAATGTGCAGTTTACACTCTCAAGCGCATACACTTTTACACATGAAAAAGATGATATTGATGCCTTAGGTGTAGAGATAAAGTGGAACTTTTATACGAATGAATTTTTTGCAGTAGCACTCAATCCTATTTATATTTTTTACCCTCTAAATACCGATCTGGATGAGGGTGAAGTCTATGAATTTGGTCTTCCTGTTAATATTTTTTTATCTTCAAATTTTAACCTGGTTCTTGAGCCACGTTATGTGCTGCCGCAGTTTGATAAGGCCTTTTTTGAAGGGGGTGTTTATCTTGAATATGGCCAAGAGAAACATAGCTATTTTGTGGAATCTTTTTTTGAAGAAAACCCTCATAATCACGAGATATACACCTTAGTGAATCTGGGATATACCTATCAGTTTCATAAGCAGGTTCTGTTTATGATTTCGGTAGGAAGAGAAATTGTAGCTGAGCAGAAAAAGGCCACTATAGGGTATAGTGGCTTTCAAATTGTGTTTTAAGTAAAGGCCACCTCTAAACTTTATTTCATTGTTAAGTTAGAAAAATAAGCCCCAAAAAAAGAGGCAGACTCCCCACTAAGACGGCGCATAAAAGAGTCGATTTTATCTTCTTGCTGCCAAACAGGCTTACTCACTCCTGAGAGCTCTACAAGTGCATTTTTGGCATCAAAACCAACACCGATCTTATCAATGAGACCCACTTTTTGAGCTTGAGAAGCGGTAAAGATATGCGCATCAGCAAACTCGGTATGGTTCTTAGCTTCAAGATCTCTTGCCATAGCGACATCATTAACAAACATGGCATAGGTGTCATTTATCACTTTTTCAAGTTCACCTTTCTCTTCTGCTGTCCACTCTCTTGCACCTGTACCGACCTCTTTGTATTTTCCAGCCTTAATGGTTTGTGCGGAGATTCCTATCTTTTTTGCTAGTTCAGCGTAGTTACTGCCTTGCATAATGACACCAATGGAGCCCACCATTGAACCAGGGTTAGCGTAGATCTCATTGGCATAGATACTGGCATAGTAAGAACCACTAGCAATGGTACCTGCTGCGTAGGCAATAACAGGTTTTTCTGCCTTTAAGCGTTTAATGGCTTGCATGATTTCTATGGAAGGGGGTACCGCGCCACCAGGGGAGTTGATTACAAAAAGCACCCCCTTGATATCTTTGTCTTTACGAGCTACTTCAAGTTGCTGCACAACTAAAGAAGCGTCCATAATGACCCCCTCTAATTTAATTTGCGCAAGGTTAGCTGGCTCAAGTTCACTTTCACTTGGTGAGAAAAGTACAAAGAGCAGTAATAAAAAGAGCATGGCCTTGAAGTGATCTTGTATAAACTTCATAAGGGCAACAAAGGGCGAAAAAAAAGTTTTTAATGCGTTCATAATAATTTCCTCTTAGGTTTAAATTTCTTGAGATGTTTCATCATCCACACTCACAAATGTTCCGTTGATGTAACGGTGTGAGATGGGGTATTGATGTAAGATAAGATGCACCGGCAACTGCTCACCTGCTTCTTCACCTAACTCCATGACAATAAAGTCTGAATTTTTACCCTCTTTAATCTCACCTGTATTCAATTTAAGTGCTTTTGCAGCCTCTATTGTAACAGAATTGAGTAAGTCTTTGGCTAATGTAAGAAGGTCTGTCTCTTTGTGCATAAACAGAGCAATTTTTAACTCCTCAAAAAGGCTGAGCGTATAGTTAGAGCTGAGTCCATCAGTTGCACAAAGGTAGTTGAGTTGGTGTTTTTCAATGGTGTCTAGATTTAAAGCCCCATTTCCCAATAAGCGATTAGAAATTGGACAGTGCATAAGCGTGTGTCCTGCTTCTTTAAGGAGTCGATACTCTTGTTCATTTGCATGAACCACATGGGCAAAAAGGGTTGGCGTTTGCTTGAAGAGTTCTAAAAATTCTAAAGAGCTGTTTACAGCATACTCTTGTTTTAAAAAGTCTTTGAAAAAAGGTTTGAACTCTCCTTCATTCGTATCTAACCACTCCCGTTCCGCCGGACTTTCCATATAATGCGCAGAGAGAGGATAGTCTCTTGCATCAGCTAGCGCAATGGCTCTTTTGATGAGTGCAGGATGAACGGAGTAGGGAGAGTGAATGGCGATGGCGGGGTAAAAACCTTCTCTACTGACCTGTTCACTGGCACTCAGTCGTGATTGAAAGTCGCCAAAGAGGGTGTCAGCCATCACGGCTTGAGAACCAATGACCTCATTAAAAAAGACCACATTCTGCTTGGCTAAACTGGCGGCTTCTAAGTCCATACCATGTGAGGAGACAGCTCCAAAAGTGGTGATTCCAGAGCGTAACATAGCGTCTGTGGCAGCTTGCATACACTCTACGGAGCAGTTGTTGATGAGTTCTTCACGATTTTCTATGACTGAGTGTAGCCAAGGCATGAACTTGCCATACTTTAGCTTAGTTTTGTTAGCTGAAAACTCAAGATGGACATGGGCATTAATGAGTCCTGGCATCACCAAAGAGTTAGGTGGGGTGTCGATAACTTCTGCCTCAGGGTAGATTTGTAACAGCTCATCTAAGGGGGCTATTTTAAGGATGGTTTTTTCGAAGGCAAGGGCCTTGCCACTAATGACTTCATTGTCTTGCAATATGTAGGAGACGTTTAATATTTTCAAATTATAAATACCTTTATGTTTCTAAATAAAAATTATGCTTTATAAAGATATAATGTATGCTTAAAATTATAGGACAATATAAATATCCCTAACAAAGGTAAAAAATGGCAAAAATTGTAGTGATCCAAGGACCAAATTTAAACATGCTTGGTGTACGTGAACAAAATATTTACGGACCAATGAAATTAGAGCAGATTCATGCACAGATGAAAGAGTTTGCAGATAAGAATGGGGTAGATATTGAATTTTTTCAATCAAACTTAGAGGGTGAGATTGTTGATCGTATTCAAGAGTGTTTAGGTGATGCAGATGGGATTATCATTAATCCAGCGGCATATACCCATACTTCTATTGCAATTCGTGACGCAATTTCTGCGGTTTCTATTCCAACGATTGAGGTACATATCTCTAATATCCACCGTCGTGAAGAGTTCCGTCAAAAGAACCTTATTGCCGCTGTATGTGCTTCATCAGTGGTAGGTTTTGGTCCCTTTGGTTACCATCTTGCAATGACAGGTATGACACAGATCTTATCTGAAATAGCAGCGATGAAAAAAGCGCAAGAAGCCCAACAGGCTGCACAGGCTTAATATGCTTAAGAAGGCTTTGAATGAGAAGCTGACACTACTAAAGTCAGTCAACTTTCCTCGTGTGTATAAGGACTCATCAAAGCGTTACAGTGTTACCTTGGGTTTAGGCGGTAATCTTGGTGATCTGCCTAGACGTTTTAACAAGGTAGGGACTTTTTTCCAAAAAAGCCCCTTATGTGATGTGGTACAAACAGGACCTATCTTAAAAAATCCACCCTTTGGTTATCTGCATCAAGATGACTTTCATAACACGGTTATGGTTGTAAAAACAGATCTGCAACCTATGGCTTTTTTAAGATATGTCTTGGAAGTTGAGCGAAAGTTTGGACGTAAACGTTCCTTTGCTAATGCTCCGCGTACACTCGATATAGATATTATTTTTTTTGAAGATAGAAAGATAAACAGCCCAAAGCTAAGGCTTCCACACCCGCACTTTCATGAGCGCGATAGTGTGATGATTCCGATGGCATATATGCAGAGGTAGTGAAAATGAAGCAAGAATATAAACCTAGTCTAGGCAATGAAAGTGAGTGGGTGTGAAGGTATTAACATTTAATGGAACCTCACCGGCTGAGGCATTGAAAAAAGCGCAACTTTCAGTGGGTGAAGATGCGATGCTTATTGAGACGAAAGAGATTCGTAAGAAGTCTTTGACACAAACGGCTTTGTATGAGATCATTGTGGGGATTGATGATGAGGTGGCTGCGGCCTTAGAAGCTAAAGAGAAGCAGAGTGTACAAGAAGCGACTGCTCCTGTGGCAAAATCCTCAGCAGATGTGCTTTATAATATCTCAGAAGCCGCACGACAGATCTCTAAGATTGCTGAAGTAACCGAAAATGAGAATGACTTTGCTAGTGAATATGACAGCTCAAAGGTCGTTGCGCGGGTTAAAGAGAAGAGTTCTGACCCTGCTGAGTTTAAAGAGATTAAAGATGAAATTTCTAAGCTTGGTGATAAGGTCAAACTCATTCAAAATATGTTTTGGGATGAACGTTCCGATAAGATGGGAGACATCCACATTCCCCCTGAGTTTTCCGAGATTTATAAGCTTACCTTAGAGAGTGGGATGAACGCGGCGCATATTGAAGAGATAATGGCCTTAAGTTTAGAGCATATGCCTTTAAAGATGCGTGAAAATTCACAAACGGTGAAGCGTTACTTTCAAGTACTTCTTCGAAAAATGGTGCCGGTGCGTATGGAAAGCACGCCTAAGAGCGGGGCAAAGAAGGTGATTATGCTTGTTGGGCCTACGGGAGTGGGTAAGACGACGAGTATTGCAAAACTAGCGGCGCGTTATTCGTACATGATGGAGAAAAAATATAAGGTCGGGCTGATTGTTTTAGATACTTATCGTATTGGTGCAGTTGAGCAGTTGATGCAGTATGCGCGGATGATGAAACTTGGTATTGAAACAGTCGTGGACCCTCCTGAGTTTGCTTCGGCACTTAATGCAATGAGCTATTGTGATTATATTTTAATCGATACTATGGGCTCATCACCTTATGATAAAGAGAAGATTACTAAGATTTATGAGTGTTTACAAAATAACACTACGGACATGTCTATTGACACGGTTTTAGTCCTTCCAAGTTCGATCAAGTATGAAGATTTAAAAGCGACCTATGATAATTTTGAGCCACTAGGCATTGATACGATGATGTTTACCAAGCTTGATGAGACACGTGGCTTTGGTAATATCTTTTCCTTAATGCATGAGACGTCTAAACCTATCTCTTACTTTTCAGTAGGACAAGAGGTACCAGAGGATTTAGTGGTGGCCAGCAGTGACTACCTCATAGAGTGCATGTTAAATGGTTTTAGCAAAGAGAAGAGATGATTACGCAAGCTGCTAAACTTCAAGAGATGGTTGAACAACATAACCGAGGCTCTGCTAAAAAAACACGTTTTATTGCCATTACTAGCGGTAAAGGCGGAGTTGGTAAGAGTACGATAAGCTCAAATATTGCTTATTTAATGGCACATTATGGGCTTAAGGTGGGTATCTTTGATGCAGATATCGGCCTGGCTAACTTGGATGTGATGTTTAATGTAAAGATTAAAAAAAATATCTTACATGTTTTAAAAGGTGAGGCTACAGTAAGTGATATTATAATACCAGTAGTACCTAACCTTGTCTTAATCCCTGGAGAGAGTGGGGATGAGATACTTAAGTACAGTGATGGGTCTATGTTTGAGCGCTTTATGCAAGAGGCGCATATCTTAGATGACTTGGATGTGCTTTTAATCGATACGGGCGCGGGAATTGGGGAACATATACAGCTCTTTTTAAATGTGGCGGATGATGTGATTGTGGTGACGGTACCTGATCCTGCAGCGATAACAGATGCTTATGCGACCATTAAGGTGACCTCTAAGATACGCTCTAAAATTAGTCTTATTTTTAATCAGGTACGCTCTGAAAAAGAGGCGAATCTGCTCTATGATAAGATAGCTAAGGTCGCCAAAGCCAACATTGGGCCGAGTTTAGAGCTGGATCTTTTAGGTAAGGTTAATGCAGATGAGAAGGTGGGACGCTCGATTAAGCAGAGAAAGATCTTTTCTAAAGAAAATCCTATCTCTCCCACAACGCGTGATTTAGAGAAAATTGTAAAAAAACTCTCACGTAACTTGGAACGAAATGTGCTGGTATCATCAGAAGATAGCGGTATTCAAGGCCTGTTTAAGCGCTTGATGACACATTTTTAATCTATAGTTTTTATAGATATAAGGGATTTAGAGTAGATGAGAAGCACAAATTTTGTCTCTTTTTTGACAGTACAAGGTTTTTTTATAGGTTTTGTATTTTCTGTTTTAAAGGCACAAAATGCTGAGGATGTATTAGTTTACACCCTCCTAATTACGGGCTTCTTTTATCTTTTTTCGCATTTTATTATCTCATTTTTTATTCGTTACTCGCCTGTAAGGCAAGAGTACTTTCCTAAAAATCGACATGAATCTGACTTGGATTATTATGCTAATGAGATTAATAAGCGTGAACGCGTTATTGATAATGCACATGAATTTTTAGAGGCCCTAGATAAGAAGTACGCCCCTAAAGGGAAAAAGTCATGATGGAGTGTAGCCGCGCAGGAGCTTATATTGATGAGCTTAAGCATAAAGAAGATGAATTAGCTATCTCCTACCTTCCTGCAGTTAAAGCGATGGCTTTTAGGCTTAAAGAGAGACTCCCTTCATCCATTGACTTTTGTGATTTAGCAGCGATTGGAACAGAAGAGTTAGTGAAACTAGCGCGGCGTTATGATGTGAAACAAAATGACTCTTTTTGGGGATATGCAAAGACCCGTGTGTATGGAGCAATGTTAGATTATCTTCGCTCTTTGGATATGGTGAGTCGAGCGAATAGAAAGCTGATTAAGATGATTGATAAGGCCATTAGCTCTTATATGGCGGAGCATGAAGATGAGCCTTCTAATGCGCAGTTGGCGGAGCTGTTAGATGAGAGTGAAGAGAAGATTAATGATGCGCGTATAGCTTCTGAGATTTATGCAGTGATGCCTATTGATGAACAGCTCTCCTTGGCGAATGAGGGAAGTACTTTAGAAAAGATAGAAAAAGAGAACCTGATTGAAGTGATAGAAAATGTTTTGCAAAAACATAGTGAGCGCGAACGTATGATTATACAGTTGTACTATTTTGAAGAGCTCTCCTTAAAAGAGATATCCGAAGTACTTGATATCACGGAGTCACGCATATCGCAGATTCATAAGGCCCTACTTAAAAAGATTAGAGACTCTATAGGAGCAGATAATGGCTGATATATTATCACAAGAAGAGATTGACGCCCTTTTAGATGTTGTTGAAGATGAGGGTGATGATGCCCTTGCGGTTGAAGAAGAAGAGGTCTTTACCCAAAAACAGATAACCCTGTATGATTTTAAACGTCCAAATCGTGTCTCAAAAGAGCAGTTACGGGCCTTTAGAGGGATACATGACAAGATGGCAAGATCACTCTCGTCTCAAATCTCAGCCATTATGCGCTCTATCGTAGAGATACAACTGCATTCTGTTGATCAGATGACCTATGGTGAGTTTTTAATGTCACTGCCTAATCCAACCTCGTTTAATGTTTTCTCTATGAAGCCCTTAGAAGGTTCGGGTGTTTTAGAGATTAATCCTTCTATCGCCTTTCCGATGTTAGACAGACTGCTTGGGGGTAAGGGTGAACCTTTTGAATCCAATAGAGAGTTTTCCGATATTGAACTGAGCCTTTTTGAAACCGTACTTAGAGTCATGATGTCTACACTTAAAGAGGCGTGGGGGCCGGTGGCAGATGTTTATCCTGCGATTGAGTCTAAAGAATCAAGCCCCAATGTTGTTCAAATTGTTGCGCAAAATGAGATTGTTGTTATGGTCGTTATGGAGATAATTATTGGGCACAGCTCAGGGATGATGAATATCTGTTATCCAGTCATTGCGCTGGAGCCGGTACTTCCTAAACTTGCGTCACGTGATTTGATGCTTAATGAAACCAGCTCTAAAAAGTCGCGTAATCAAGAGTTGCAAGTACTTATCGGTGGAGCAGGCGTAACAGTTGAGGCGAACTTGGGGATGGCAGAATTGAGTCTGCGTGAGGTACTTGATCTAACGGCAGGTGATATTATCCGTCTGAGTGAAAGTGCGGATGATATCGTCAGTTTAAGTGTAGATGGAAAAGAGCGTTTTAAAGGTGAGATTGGTTTAAGACGTTTTAGAAAGTCGATTAAAATCACAGAAATTATCTACACTGAAAGAGATGATGTTAAGCGTGTTCTTAAGCATTATGAAGAGGTTAGAAAAGAGAAGATATCGGGTGTAAAAGAGATTATGTACGCCGATACTGAAGATGAGGAATTTGAAGATGAGTGAGTTTATTAAACTTTTTGAGTCAGAAACGATTGCCACGATAGAAGGCTTAACGGGTCAAGCCCCCAGTTTAGAGTTAAAAGAAGAGGAGACGCTCTCTATTGTCTCAAATATCATCCCTCCTACAGCGGTTATTTCAGCTGAAGTGAGTGGTGACGTTGAGGCAAAAGCGGTTATGGCTATTCCTCCTACCTTAGCAACGGCCTTAGGTGACCTTATGTTAGGGGGTGAGGGCGAAGGTAAGGAGGATATGGATGATGAAGACCTTGATGCCACCAAGGAAATTGTGTCTAACATCCTTTCTGCCCTTTCTACTGCCTTAACTTCACAAGCTGATACACCTACACTTAACTTTAAGGTGAGCGATATTGAGTTTGTGGGTGAAGATGGGGAAGTAAACCTCGAAGAGTACTCTAAGATGTTTGTTTATAACTTCACCTTAGGCGCAATTAACTCCTTAATTATGTTTGTGATTGATGATAAGATTGAAGCAGCGATTAGTGCAGATGCAAATGCAGACGCTGAAGAAGCCCCTGCAGCAACTTCTAGTGAAGCAGAACAAGGCTCCTCAGAGGCAAAGCCAAAGGGTTCTGCTGTTTTTGATGGTGATGATAGTAATAATATTAATCTTATTATGGATGTTAAACTCCCTGTACGGGTACGTATTGGACAGAAAAAAATGCTTCTAAGAGATGTCTTGAGCATGGACATTGGTTCGGTTATTGAGCTTAATCAATTGGCCAATGACCCCCTTGATATTTTAGTAGATGACCATGTTATTGCCCAAGGAGAAGTGGTGATTGTGGATGGAAACTTTGGGGTACAAATTACTACCATTGGCTCTAAAGTAGACCGCCTTCATCAACTCAAGGGGTAAGCCTTTATCTCCTTCTTAATCTTTGCTTTTAGAAAAGATTAAACACGCTTCTTCAGTAAATTAAAGTAAACATTCATGATATTATGAAGATATTATTTAAAACCTAAGGATACCCAGATGGAACGTCGTAGAGAAGCACAAAAAAAGATTACAGAACGTTATGCTAAGGATATTAAGTCGGCGGATACTTGGTCGGTGTTTAAGATAATTGCTGATTTTGTGCATGGCTTTGATGAGTTAGGTGATTTAGGTCCTTCTATCACTGTTTTCGGATCAGCTCGTACAGATAAGGATAATAAGTATTATAAAAAAGCGGTGATGCTTGGTGATAAGCTCGGTGCAGCCGGTTTTAATGTTATTACAGGTGGCGGACCTGGTATTATGGAAGCGGCCAATAAGGGGGCTTATCAAAACTCTGATGTCGAATCTATTGGGCTCAACATTGATCTTCCAATGGAGCAAACAGCTAACCCCTACACGACTAAAGAGCGTACCTTTGATTACTTCTTTTCTCGTAAGGTGATGTTGGTAAAGTACTCCATTGCTTATGTGATATTTCCAGGAGGTTTTGGTACCTTAGATGAGCTTTTTGAAGCCTTAACCCTGATTCAAACGAAAAAGGTTTCTGGTGTAAAAATTTTTGTGGTGGGGGTTGAGTTTTTTAAACCTTTAATGGACTTTATAGAAACAACTTTATTGCCGCAGGGTATGATAGATGAACAAGATTTAGATATCATTACGTTAACCGATGACCTTGATCATATCGCCGAGCAGGTACAAGCCTCTTTAAGCGTGCAGATGGAGGCCTTAGAAGAGGTTGGGATGAAAGATACCAAATATTATCATTCACTCTCAGACTTCTTTGAAAATCGTCATATCGCCAAGGGCAGTGACTCGAAGTAAGTTAGGACAAAAAATGAGTAAGAAAAAAGTATTAATAGGTATGAGTGGTGGGGTTGATTCAACTGTGTCAACCCTTCTTTTAAAAGAAGAAGGATATGAGGTTGAGGGTGTGTATATGAAACTACACTCTAAACCAGGGTATCATGAAATTCATCAGGTCCGTGCACAAAAAGCAGCTGACTTTGCGGGCGTGAAACTGCATATTCTTGATCTTCAAGAGACCTTTAAAGAGAAGGTTGTTACCCCTTTTATACAGACCTATAAAGAGGGAGAAACCCCTAACCCTTGTGCTCTTTGTAACCGTAACCTAAAGTTTGGCGAGATGTTGAAGTTTGCCGATAAGGTGGGCGCGGAGTTTTTAGCTACAGGACACTACATACAAAGCGATGGAAAAAACCTCCTTCAAGCTGAAGATGACACCAAAGATCAATCTTACTTTCTCTTTTATATTCAAAAAGAGATCTTACCCCGTCTTATCTTTCCATTAGGAACGCGTCATAAGAGTGATATCAAGGAGTATGCTGCAGGTATTAAAGGTTTAGAATCTTTTGCTTCGCAAGCGGAGTCTTCAGAAATCTGTTTTGTAGAAACTACCTATACGGATGTACTTAAAGAACACGTTCAAGTTGATGAACCTGGAGAGGTCTTAGATAAGGATGGAAATGTAGTGGGTGAGCATAAGGGTTATATGCACTATACAATTGGAAAACGAAAAGGCTTTACGGTACATGGTGCTCATGATCCTCACTTTGTGACTAAAATTCTTCCTGAGACGAACCAGATTGTAGTGGGTTTAAAAGAGGAACTTGAAGAGTATGATGTTGAACTAAGAGATATGAATATGTTTGATAATCGGAGCTCTTTTGATACTACAGTGAAGTTGCGTTATCGTACCACAGCGGTACCGTGTCATGTTGAGATTGAAGGAAGCAGTGCTAAAATCAAGTTAAAAGAGCCAGTCTTAGGGGTTGCTAAAGGGCAAGCGGCCGTTTTTTATGATGGCAATAAGCTTATTGGTGGTGGTTGGATTAAATAGTTTGACTTTCCCGTAATTATACTATATACTAGTAGTATATTAAAAAGAAAGGATCTATTATGAAAACTCTATTATTGATAACACTCTTTATATCTACCTTAATGGCAGCAGGACAGGGGATGAATCAACCCTCGTTTTCTACTTTTGATACTAATGGTGATGGGAAGATTACACAAGAAGAGTTTGATGTTACACGTCAGACGCGCATGAAAGAGAAATCAGAACAGGGTAAAATACTTAGAAATGTAGGAAATGCCTCTTTTTCTGAGATTGATACTAATAGTGATGGCGTGATTACTCCAGATGAGTTCTCTGCGCATCAAAATAAAATGCGTTCAGGGAGTGCACAAAACTAGTGTATGTAAAATTCTGCGTAAATAGGCAGGTGGTCTGAATATCCTTTGGCCGTATGATGGCGAGGACGTGTTCGACTGCGTTGCCAACGATAAAGCTTCTTACCGCTTTTAGTAAAGAGGTAAGGGGCCTTAAAGACTTCAAAACTATCCAAAACATAGTGTGACTTCTCTTGTTTAAGTAAGGCAGGGGAGATGATGATGTGATCGAGTGCCTCTTTTTTACTTTTATAGATATGAGAGTAGCGCTGTGAAACGGGTAGTTCCATCCATAAATTATAATTTCCATCTTCTTGTAAACTCTGTCTTGTGTAGAGCTCATTGTTCTCATCAACCGTTTTTAAGATATGGTTGATGCCCGTTATCCCCTTGGTGTCATTATGTTTACGTTTTTTAAGAAAGCTCTTGTGTTCTTCATAATGAGCATTAAAATCCCCTACTAAGAGATAAGGAATGTTTTTGGGGAGTTGGTGAAGTCGTTTAACAAGGGCCTTAGCATAAACGATACGCTTGCTCTCTGGACCGGATTTAGCCTTCCAGTGATTGACATAGATATACAGGGGTCTGTTCTTGATATAGACCTTGGTTTCTAAGATATTGCGTGTTCCGTAGGAGCGTGAGATGTAGATCTCTTTTTTGCGTAGTGGGTATTTGGAGAGGATGGCATTTTTAACGGAGGTAGGTTTTTTATCGGCGATAGCGCGGTAGCGAAACCAGAGGCCTTGACGTGAGAGCTCTTTTTGCAGATCTTTCAAGGCAAGGTCAGACTCGATTTCTGTTAGTGCGATGATGTCGGGGTTCATATCGACAATGACCTTGGCAATGTTTTTAATCTTTTGACGGTAGGTCTTAGTATTCCATTGCCAGATGGTATTGGGAATGTATTCGCTGTATTCACTCCCATCATAACGCAGGTCAAAAAGGTTTTCGACATTATAAGTGGCTATCTTCACATTAACACCTCCAAAAAGAGATAGACTCAGTAGCAGTAGCCACAGGAGTTTCACGCGGCTATGCCATTAAGTCGTAAGAGACCCGTGGTGTCAAGTTCTCTTCCCATAAATTTCTCAAAGAGTACAGACATACTCTCACTTCCACCCAGTCCTAAGATGATATCACGGTATGATGCCGCAATCTCTTCTTCAAAGATGCCATTATCCACAAAATGAAAGAAGGCATCTGCTGAAAGTACTTCTGCCCATTTATAAGAGTAATACCCTGCGGCGTAACCGCCTGCAAAGATATGGGCAAAGCCGTTTTGAAACTTGTTGTAAGCGGGTGGTTTAAGCAGGCTTACCTCGTCTCGTATGCTATCTAAGAGGGCTTGGACTTCCTCTCCTGTGTGCAGCTTCATATGGAGTTTAAAGTCAAAGAGTGAAAACTCTAACTGACGTAACATTCCCATGGCCGATTGGAAGTTACGGGCCTTATCAAGCTTGTTAATCATTTCAGTAGATAAGACCTCACCATTTTCATAATGCGAAGCAAATAAAGAGAGGACTTGTGGCTCATAAGCAAAGTTCTCTAAAAATTGAGAAGGAAACTCTACTGCGTCCCACTCCACACCATTAACACCTGATACAGAGTTTTCATTGACTTGAGAGAGCATATGGTGCAGGGCATGTCCCATCTCATGAAAGAGGGTTACGACATCATCATGTCGAAGTAAAGAGGGAGTATTCTCATTAGAAGCGGGAAAGTTACAGACGATATAGGCTGAGGAGAAGACCTTCTCCCCTTTTTCATCTTGACAGTGTGACTGCCAGTTATTCATCCATGCTCCCCCACGTTTAGAAGCACGGGCTTCAAGGTCAATATATAAACGAGAACGTAGGGTCTTATCCACATACACATCATAAGCACTGGCCTTTTCATCCCACAGCTTCACCTCTGCCTTTTTAAAACTGATACCAAAGAGTTTATCTAAGAAGTTAAAAAGTCCTTGAACAACACTGTTTTGTTCAAAATAAGGGCGATAGGCCTCTTCATCAATCTCATATTTGGCTTTTTTTAATTTTTCGGAGTAGTAGGCTGTATCAAAGCTTTGAATCTCTTCTTGGCCCTCTTTTTTAGCCAGTGCTTGGAGTTCAGCTAACTCCTGTTTAGCCTGTTTTTGAGCCGAGTGCGCAAGCTCTTGTAAAAAGCCGATTACCTTATCTGTGCTTGTGGCCATCTTTGGTGCGATAGAGAGTTCTGCAAAGTTATTAAAACCTAAGAGTTTAGCCATCTCTTGGCGCAGTTGCATTAGTTCATCAATGATGGTGGCATTTTCAGGGGCTCTGGTGGTATAGGCCTTATACAGTTCTTCTCTTAAGGTAGGGTTGGTACCATAGGTCATATACGCAATATATGAAGGCATTTGAAGGGTGAACTTATAGCTTCCATCTTCTTGTTTAGCTACTTCTAAGTCTGAAGCAGGAATCCCTTTGACATCATTTTCATCTTTAATGATAAGTTCATACGCATTCGTGGCATCTAAAAGGTTTTGTGAGAAGTCATTGGTGAGGGTGCTTTTGCGTAGGTTAATCTCTTTTAAACGCGCTTTTTTGGCCGTATCGAGGTGGGCACCTGAGAGTTCAAAATCACGAATGTTATGGATTAGGACTTGGTTTTGTTCCTGATTTAAATTTTCTTCTTCATGTTCTTTAATCTGTTTAAAGGCCTTATAAATTGCTTCATTTTGAGAAACTTCTGTACCGTACTCGGTTAAGATAGGCAGGGCCGCAGCATACACTTCTTGGGTTTTTTCAGAGTTATTGACAGAGTTTAGGTGTGAGATGGGGGTAAAAAACCACTCCAGTCTCTCATCAATCATCTCAAAGGGTTTAACAAAATTTGCATACGTTTTATGCTCTTGTTCTAAAAGGGTTTGTATCTCTTTTTTACTTTTTTCTAAAAGGGTGTTAAGTTCATCTATGGCGGTATCAAGGTTCACATCAAAGTCTAAAAACATTTAAAATCCTAGGGTAAGTATCTATAGTGACGACATTGTAAAGTATTGTTTCTGAATATCTTGTTTAGTGCATATCTTATGCCTAAGATAAAGCAAAAAACAAGTCTTGTAGCTGGTGAGGGTTATTTTGTATTATAGGTCTTAATAAATGCTTCCATCTCATCTGCTGGCATAGGCCGTGAATAAAAATAACCTTGAATATTGTGACACCCTTTGTCAATTAAGAAGTCGTGTTGGGCTAGGGTTTCAACCCCTTCTGCAATAACACTAAACTTCATCGACTTTGCCATAGAGATGATTGACTCTACAATGGCGATATCATGGACATTCTCAGGAAGTTCTCTGACAAAGGCTTGATCGATTTTTAGCTTATCAATAGGTAGTTTTTTAAGATAAGCTAAGGAGGAGTATCCCGTTCCAAAGTCATCCATGGAGAGTCTGAGTCCAAGGTCTTTAATCCCTTGTAAGACTTCAATAGCACTTTCGGGGTTTTTCATCGTATACCCTTCTGTAATTTCAAGTTCCAGCCATTTTGGATCACAGTTAAGCTCTGTTATTTTAGCTTGAAGTTTACCTACTAAGTTCTCTTGTTGAAGTTCTAAAGGTGAAAGATTAATGGAGACATGACCTGGGTTTAAACCTTTTTCATACCATGAGACAATCTGTGTGACAGCCTTTTGAAAGACATATTGACCTAATCTGTCAATCAAGCCTGCCTCTTCAGCAACAGGGATAAAATCAGCAGGTGAGATAAAGCCATCTGTAGGGCTAATCCAACGTACTAAGGCTTCCATTCCTAAAAGCGTACCTGTTTTTCCATCTATTTGTGGTTGGTAGTAGACAGTGAATTCATTATTATCAAGGGCTTGACGGATGTTTTTTGACATGACCATATGAGAAACACTCTCTGTGGTCATCTCTTTGGTATAAAAATGATAGGTATTGCGACCATCATTTTTAGCTCTGTACATAGCCGTATCCGCATTTCGAATTAAAACCTCTGCATCATCTCCATCGTCAGGGTAGATACTTATCCCAGCACTGAGTGTTAGGTAGAGCTGATGTTCATCCACAACAAAAGGGGCTTCCATGGACTTCATAAGTTTTTCAATGACTTCATTTACATCTTGTAGGTCGGCTATGTTTTCTAGTAGTAAGATAAATTCATCCCCACCAAAACGGGCAATGGTATCGACCTTTCTTAAGCTTTTGTAAAGTCGTTTAGCAAGGGTTTGAATGACTTTGTCCCCAACATCATGACCTAGGGTGTCATTAATCTCTTTAAAACGGTCAAGGTCAATAAAGATAACGCCTACTTTCGTGTTAGAGCGTGGAGCTTTTTTAATGGCTTGATGTAACCTATCAAAATAGAGTGTACGGTTAGGAAGCCCTGTTAAAACATCATGTTCAGCTTGATAGCCTAGCTCGTCTTTGGCCCTTTGTATCTCAAGCATGGTCTCTTTTTGCTTTGTGATATCTACGTAAGCCCCTAAAATACCGATGGTCTCATTATTTTGATCACGCAGGGGTGTTTTGGAAGTCGTGACCCAAATCATACTTCCATCTTCATGGGTTTGTGATTCTTCATAAGATATTTTTTCTTTTCCTGAGTTCATCACTTCTTTATCATCATCGACATAGCTTTGAGCCTGCTCTTTCCATGCAAGTTCAAAATCACTCTTCCCAATAAGTTCATCTTGACTTTTTACACCAGCATCATTAGCAAAAAGCTTGTTACAACCTAAGTATTTTGATTCCTTGTCTTTCCAGAAAATACGTACAGGTACAGTGTCAATAATGTTACGTAAGAGCTCTTTTGATTCGGCTAAGTCTTGTTGGGTGGTGTCTAAAAGCTGTGCAACCATTTTAGCATTGTTAATGTTAGTCGCGGTAGAGAGTATGCACTGTGCTAGACGGTTAAGGTTAGGTGGCTTTTGGATGAATTTATCAATTCCAATTTCGATGAGTTCCATCAAGTAAGAAGACTCTTCATGGGCTGACATCACGATGATCGCTTGAGAAGGATTAATCTCACGGATGCGTCTGGCCATCTCTTTTCCATCCATATGGGGCATTAAGATATCTGTAATCACAATATCAAAGCTTTCATTTTGAAACTTTTCAAGTCCTTCTTTCCCGTCTTGAGCGAGGGTGATTGACTTGAAAAAAAGGCTCAAGGTTTGTGAGGTTGCCTTTGCTAAGGTCTGATCATCTTCAACATAAAGAAGCGAAAGTTGAGAACAAGCCTCTTTGGTTTGTGGAATTAAGCTTGTATTATTCATGAGTACCCTTTATCGGTAGTGAGATAATAAATTTTGCGCCATCTTGGGTGTTTTGAACACTAATCTGACCTTTACAGTGCTCTTCTACAATGGTCTTAGACATGTATAACCCCAATCCTGTTCCTTGTTTTTGATCTTTAGTGGAGACATATGGTAAAAATAGAGTATCTATTACCTCCTTATCAACTCCTTTAGCATTATCTTCAATCATAATTAGTACATCATCTTTAATACTCGTACACGTTACCTTAATACAAGGCTTTTCAATCTTTCGCTCTAAGAAAACATCTTGCGCATTTTTGAAAATATTTAAGATAACTTGTTCTATCTCTTGTACAAAGGTCTTATAGCTAGGGTCGCTTTGCACCTCAATCTCAACCTTAATATTGTCATTTTTAAGAGCATGTTCAATGAGTGAAAGTACCTTTGATATAAGCACAGAATTTTTAATGGAACTGGCTTTTTTATCGGGCTTGAAAAAGTCTCTAAAGTCACTAATGGTACGCGAAAGGTGGTTGATCTGATCTTCAATCTCATCATAAGCATTTAAGGTGCTTTCTGTACTTGATTTTTCTAACATAATATTGACTTTTTGGGTGTTCATGAGTGCAGAGATGATAGACAAAGGCTGTCTCCATTGGTGGGCAATCATGGAGATCATCTCTCCCATCTGAGCCTGTCTTGTCTGCATTAAGAAGAGCTTGTCTCTCTCATTTTGTTGGGTGACATCTTCTTGGATACTCACAAAGTTAATAATTTCATTGTTCTCATCTAAAATAGGGAAGATAGTAGATTGACAATCAGCCTCGCTTCCATCTTTCATCTTATTAATGATTTGCCCTCTCCAAATCTCTTTTTTGTCTTTGATGCAGGTCCAAAGTTCTTTAAAAAATTCACTTGAGTGTTTGCCAGAGTTGAAAACATTCATGCCCGAGCCAATAAGCTCCTCTTTTTCATAACCACTGAGTGCAAAGACTTGATCATTAACATAGCTTATTTTTCCATCGTTGTTGGTAATAATGATGGTGTAAGGGCTCTGTTTAACCACCTGAGAAAGACTTAAGATAATGTTTTTACTCTCTTGATCTTTGGTGATATCTTGAATGGTTCCTGATAAAATCTGTGCCCCGTTTTCAAGATAGACTTCAGCGCGTTGATGGACAATTTTTTCTTTGTTGTCTGCTGTTATGATTTTGTGGATGACATCATAATAACGTTCTCCATCAAGGGCTTTTTGAGCTGCTTGGGAAACATATTCTAAGTCATCCTCAGGGATATGAGAAAAAAACCACTCCCCATTTATGTCAATACTAAAAGGTTCTAGGTTATAAATCCTATAGGTCTCTTCTGACCAGATGATTTTTTCAGTTTGTGCATTAAACTGCCAACTTCCCACATGCGATATCTCTTGGGCTTTATTAAGTTTGTCTCTGTTTTGCTGAAGACTCTCATACAAAGATGTCTTTTTAAAGACAATGCTTGCTTGTGTGAGAAGCAACTCTAGGGTTCTAATCTGTTCCTCACTAAAGGGTGTAATAAGTTCTGAATTTTCAAGATAGAGTAAGGCCTCGACGGAACCCTCAATAATACTTGGAATGATGGTACATAAAGCAGGCTCATGCTCTTGAATATAAGGGTCAAACTGAAAAGCACCGTTATCTTTAGGGTAAGAAAGGGAGAGACTTTTAGCGGTGTTAATGGCAGAAATTAAGGGTGTCATTGGTAAGGCATCAATGTTAATAAAATCAATATCGCAGGTGTTCACCTCTTGCTTTTCAAAATCAAGATATGCCTTTAATTTAAAGCCCTTATCTTCTTTAAAAATAACAGCAGCCTTACTTGCAGAGGCATTTTCTAAAATAATATTCATTAAAATAGAGATAAGTTCAGTTGAATTTTTGACCTTGGAGATAGCATTAAAAGACTTTATGAGACTTTGCCAACTCATCTGTGTAGATGTTTTAGAGGAGTGATTTATATGTGAACTGCTAGAGTGGGATAAGTCTTGTTCGAGAATAGAGCTAGGGGCTTGTTCATCTTTTAGTTTTTTAGCTAAAGCGTAGGCTCCCCATTGGTTAAGTGAGATTTGCGCCTCATTAAAATAGTGATGACTTAAATCACTAAAGTCTAAAGCATGAAAATAACGTCCTGCACACAAGGTGACTAAGGTCGTAAAAAAGCTGTTTTCTAAGTGGCGTGCTTCTTTTAAGGCAAGATCATAATGTTTACCCATCTCCCACAAGGAACTTTGTGATTTTAGTGATTCTACCTTGAGTAAAAGCGCTTGGAATTTAAAGTTTTTAGGTGAAGCTTTGGAGTATTCCTTGAATTCTAAGATATCTTGTTCTAGTGTCTGTTCTTGCTGTGCATTAAGCTTGTCGCTTGTATTGAGCATTAAAAGAGCGCGTATAAAATGAAGTCGAATCTTTGGAAACATGATGACTTCATTTTCATTAGAATGTACATACTTATCAAGATACTTAAGGCCTTTTTTAAACTCAGCATTTAAAAAACAAGATTGTGCTTTTAAGATAGCGTACCAAGCCAAGGCAGGATAAAAATTTTCTTTTTGCCAAAGCTTTATGGCCTCAGCCTCATCTTCCCAGCTTACATCAATATTGGTATCTTGCAATATTTCAATGTTTTTTTGTAGAAATTTGAATATGAAGATCATCTTTTGATCGCCAGAGTTCAAGATAAAACTACTGTTTTGTTGTATGTGCTCATGTACAAGTTCTAAGGAGTTACCGGATAAAAAATCAGAAAAATGCATCAAATAGTTTGCCCAGGTACCAAAGACTAAATCTCCATTGAGCCTGCTTTGATGAAGGCTTTTATGATACAGGGCTAGATTGCTTGAGTAGGGCTTAGAATAAGGATTGATAAAGTTAGCAACAAAATTATGAATTTTAGGTAACATCTTTTTATCATTAAAGAGGTGGTTTAGGCTTAAGGCAACGTGTGCAAAGACAGAGGCCTTTTTATAGGCTTTTTTAGAGACGAGGTGTGCCCCATACAAGACATAGGCAAAAGAGGACTCACTGGTATTGCCATACTTAAATGAGAGTTGCATAATACTTAACGAACTCCATTGCATTCGTGTAAGATCAGCTTGATAATAGGCCGCTTCCCAATAATCCACCAAAATGGAGATGATCTTTCTTTTTTTATTATTGCTCATAGGTTTGAGTTTAAGTATATCAAGAGGTTTGTCAATGAGACAGTGGCGTGAAATAGTGCTTTGTAACTGTTGGAGTGAGGCTTCTAAGGACTTTTTGGAGGTAGGTACTTTTAAGCCTAGTTCTTGCATAAGGGTATTTCCAAAATCAATAAGTTGCTTAAAGTTTGTTCCCTGTGTTACACAGATATCTTTTAAAAGAGTAAAGCATAAGAGTTTTTGTGCGAGTGTTTGAGCATCTTGTATAAGCTCTAAAAGTTCGTCAAAAGCCGTGTCAATTAAACTGTTGAGGTAATAGACCTTGATTTTTAAATATTGATAATGAAAGAGTGCAGAGGCACTTTGTTGCTCTTTAGCCTTAAGAAAAAGATAGGTCTGTATCCATTGCACTTTTTGTAAGGCTTGGGCGTAGGTGTTGTTTTGAATCATCTGCTCAAGTGCTTGAATGTTAAGTGCAAACACTTTTTTAGGATAGGCCTCTGGTGAGTAGGCATGGTTAAGGTGAAACGCAAGAGTGACAAAGTCAATATTTTCGTCTTTTTTCATCTGTGTTTGCATGTACTTTGCAATGCGAAGATGGAGTGTTCTTTTCTCTTTTTCATCAATGCTGTTGTAGATGTTGTGTTGCAGTTGGTCATGAACAAATTGGTACTGACCTAAGATAAGTTCAATAAAACCATTTTCCTCAAGTTCATAGATAAGTTTTGCATCATATCCAAACGATTGCAGCATTTGAGTGCTTATATTAAAGTCATAAGGATTTCCTAAAAGACAGAGGTAATGAATACATGTTTTTTGCATAGGCGTAAGGGTGGAAAGTTTAGCAGTTACTAAGGATAAGATATTAAGACTAGCACTATGGGTTTGAATTTTTTGGGTATCAAAATGCCATTTCCCCTTAGAAAAATATATCTCTTTTTCTTGCAGTAAAAATTGAATGAGGGTTTTAAAATAAAAGGGGTTCCCATCTGTTTTTTTATGGATGGTTTGAGCGAGTTCTTCTGTCTGTTTTTTGGGACTGTGAAACAAGCCTTGTAACATGGCTACTAGGTCAGTGAGCGAAAAACTTTTTAATGCAATATGCAAAAAATCAAGTTTCTTAGAATTTTCAACCTCATGGGTACAACGCAATGCAGCAGGATTGTTCTCAATCTCATCATCTCGATACGAACAGACAAAATGAATGTTTGCAGTGTCTAAACTTAAAATCGACTCTCTAATAAGTTTAACAGAGGCTTCATCTGCCCATTGTAAATCGTCAATAAAAATGCTTAAAGAAGTACATTCATTAGCAATAAGTGTAAGAAAAGATTGTACAGCAAGGGGCAGATGAAGATTTAAATCTTGATCTACTCGGATAGAAGTAAGCTTTTTTGTCTGAAAAAAGGGCTTAAGTTCATCAAAAACAAAAACAAGCAGTGCTATCTCATCTGAACTTAATTGAGATAGTAGAGTGTTTAAATGTTCTTTGTTTAAGGTAGAAACCAGTTGTAGCATAAGTTGTTTGAAGCCAAAATAAGGAATGGGGTCATTTATTTGTTCGAATTTTGCCTGAATAATAGGGGCATTAGGGGCACTTTTATAGCTTAAGAACTCTTCTACTAAACGTGTTTTACCGATACCAGAGTGTCCAGATACGACGACTCTTTGAGGTTTTGAACGGTTCTTAGAAAGCTTTTTTAAGCGTTTGACCTCTTTATCTCGTCCATATAAGACCTCTCCGATTCGAATCTGAGGAAAGTCATGTGAAGCAATCTCAAAGGGGGTGATTTGTCTCTCTTCATGTAAGTTGTTAATACATTTTTTTAGATCATAAACAAGTGCTTGAGCACTCTGGTAACGCTTACTAGGCTGCTTCTGTATAAGTTTAGAGATAATTTGAGACAAAACAAGAGGAAAGTCCTTATTTAAAAGATGTAAGGCTTTTGGAATAAAGGCAATCTGTTTATGCACAAGTTCATATCGGTCATTAGCACTAAAGGGTGAATGGCCCAAAAAGATATGGTACAAGGTCATACCAAGGCTATAAAAATCACTTCTGTAGTCTATTTTAAACTCAGTTAAACCTGTTTGTTCTGGCGAGATATAAAAAAGGTTACCAGAGGTTCCTTTGTGCAAATAAGCATTGAGTTTGTTTTTTTCTTTAGAGATGGAATACCCAAAATCAATAAGTTGTAGGCTCTTTTTTTTAGGGTTATATATGATGTTTTTTGGATTAATATCAGCATGAATGATATGCTTTTTATGTAAGAATTCAATAGTCTGTACTAACTCTAAGCAGAGGTATAAACCTTCTGAAAGTGACAGCTTTTTATCTCTAAGGAGGTTAAATAAGGAGTCCCCTTCACTGTCTTCAAAAACATGGGTGTACTCACGTGCTGAAGAGACAACATCAATTAAACGAGCAATGTTTTTATGTTTTATGCGCTTAAGAATGCTCTGTTCATTCAGAAACTCTGCCATATTGTCTTCATTTTTTGCAGAAGGTTTTAAGCTCTTTAAAATCACCTTAGCTTGATCTGAATTACGCAAGGCACGGTAAACGATAGTATCATCATTTTCATGCAGTGTTTCTAAGATTTTATAAACGTGCCTTAAGGACATAAAGTACAAACTCCCTTAGATAGATAAACTATTTTACACTAAGCTTTCTTAAAAGTAAAACAAGTGTACCTCTAAAACCCCCTATAAGTTTTATTTATGATAACTTGCTGTTAATCCATTGAATAAGCGCATTCGCATCCAGTGCACCTGAAACTCTATCGACTTCTTTCCCACCTTTAAACAAAATAAGTGTCGGGATGGAGCGGATATTAAAATGCGCACCTAAGGATTGTTGTGCTTCGGTGTTGACCTTAGCAAAACGCACCTTTGCTTTAAAGTTACGTGAGGCCTGTTCAAAATTAGGTCCCATGGTTTTACACGGCCCACACCAAGGTGCCCAAAAATCGATAATCACAGGGATGTCATTTTTTTCTAAATGCTGAGAGATGTTTTCACTCGTAAGCTCTATGGGTTTAGTGTCAAAAATGGATTTTTTACATCGACCACATTTGGCTTCTTCGGGTGTTTTACTGCTAGGTATTCGGTTAGTTCCATTACAGTGTGGACAAACAATATGAGTAAATTCGCTCATGATTTTTCCTTAAAAATAGTATCGTTTTTCTAAGCTTTATTGTATCACATTAGTGACCTTAGAAAAGACACCTAGGTAGCACTAATCATCACGTTTGATGAGGGAGGCTCCGTAGTTTTTAATTAAGATATCATCATACATGTCGGCCTTTGAAAAGAGCCGTCCTAAGGCAACTGCACCATTTTTCTCTTCTAAAGAAGAATCCACAATAATGTATGAGAGTAAGATAGCGTTATCATTAATGGCAAATTGCAAGTAATCCATTTTGGTGTTCTCTTCTAGCATAAAGCGGTAGATTTTTTGAATGTTTTCATGCGGAAGTCGGCACAAGGAAGCATCGGCGACAATAATGCCATTATCATAATAAGCAATCTCTACACGCGCACTTCCAATGTCAATCTGCCACATTCTTTGACCTCGACGCGCAAGGGCCACATCTTTTCCCATATCTTTTAAGATGGACTCTAAGGTTTTAATCGTACCTATGGGAATATAACCTTCCCGGCGCTTCTTAGCCACATCAATCTTCACCCCACAAAGTGGACAATAATCATCTTTGATAGAAGCTTCTTTTACCAGATTCAAACACGAAGAACAACGAATCACATCAGGCTCACCTACGGCTTCAAAGGCCTCAAGGGCTTCAAGTACATAATGAAAAGGAAGGGCAAAACCAAGGTTGTTGGAGTTTTGAATAATAAAGGTGTTAACCCCAATGACCTCTCCCTCTTCATTGAGTAAGGGACCTCCACTGTTGCCGGGATTGATAGCAGCGTCAATTTGAATGTACTCTAACTCACCTTGAAGTCTATCGGCTTTAGAGACAATTCCTTCTGTAGCGGTATAGTTAAGTCCATAAGGGTGTCCAATGGCCACAACCTTGTCCCCATCATTGACCTTTTCATTACAGAGGTGAAGAGGGGTGTTCACCTCTAGCTTGTTTGTTTTAATAAAGGCTAAGTCATATTTGGGATCATCATAAATCACCGTAGCCTCGCAGCGTTTGAGGTCTTTTGAAGAGATAACCACCTCTTTTAAGCCACTAACAACATGGGAGTTAGTAATAATAAGTTGATGTTTTTGAAGGTAAAACCCTGAACCTGAGGCAAGAGGGGTCTCTATCTGTATGATACTGTCTTGGTAGGTGTCCAATATAGCTTGTGTATTCATGCTTATAACTCACTAAAGTTTAAAGATTTTAAGGCGTTAAAATAGGAGTGGTGAAACTTCTCCAAGGACTCATAATTAAGACCTTCACTAAAGTCATGAAGGTGGGGGTAGAGTTTGGTGTAGGTGTTAAGGGTAGCTCGAAGTTCCTTTGTGACATAGGTCTTATCGAGTTTCTCATCTGATTTGTAAGCAGATGGTATTCCTAGGGCAGAGTGCAGGTCTGTGTTATGCAGACGTACATTAAACTGCACCAACTCTCTAAGGCAGTCGTTCATTCCAAAGTTATAGAGCATATACAGACCTAAGTATTCATAAATAGTGAGGATAATCTCCTCATATTTATGCTCTTTATACCAGATGATTTTACCCAGGGTTTCGTCTATAAAGGCACGTATCTCATCAAGGTTATTAAGCGTAAAGATATCAAAGGTCTGTTTTACACTGTAAAGGCTTTTAGAGAGTTTAGAACTTTCAAGTTCTTTGAGTTTCAAAGTCGCCTTGGCTAAGGCATCGTTTTTCTCTTCAATGAGTTTATTATCATCAAGGTAATACTCTGAGATGGCTTCATAAATATCATATCCTAGCTTCCCCCTTGGGGTAACAAAATAATCAATTCTAAGTAAAAGCCCTAGCCATACAAAAGCGATAGCCCCAGATTGCTCTAAGGTTGGAAGCAGGGCGACTTTTTGCTCTGTTTTATCAATCCATTCTCTAAAAAAACGCAATTTAGTATCTTTTAAGTGCGGATCCATAGCCTCGATATGATCGAGTTCTATCGGTTCTAAATCATTAAACTCATCTAAGAGAAGCTCTTTCTCTTTATCGCAGTTGATGGCAATTTCTCTAAGCGGAAAAAAAACTTTTTGAGGGGATAAAGAGACATTATCAAAATAAATCTTGGCACGTAATTTGTCCGACTCCAGGTAAAAAGAGCTGTAGGTGTACATGTAGTTTTTCTCTAAAAGTCGGCGCATGACTGCGATGTTATCTGAGACTGTATGGGCAATGTTAACGGTGGCCAAAAGACGTCTTTGGGTGATATTTCCCCTGATGATAGCCGAACCTTGTATGATTTTAAATTCTAAGGTATCGCTATCTCTGCTAAAGGTGATGTTTCTACGGTCTATGTTGTTGTGATAAAAACGAAGGTATTTAAAGTAGTTTTCATAGCCATCAAGATAGCGTTGTTGTAAAAAAGCTTTTTTTGATTCTTGATAAAAGTCTTGTTGTTGTGCTGTCTTTTTGTAGGAGATAAAGCGCCCAAAGTGGTGTATATCTTGGGGTTTGTGTGATGAACTTATAAAAGAGAGCCATGAAAGCATATATCGCCTTTTTAAGAAAGTAACACTATTGTATCATAAAGGCGACTTTGTTAGAGGTTAAAATAGACAAAGGTAACTGCATTACTTACGAGTAAGATGAAAAAGCCAATCTTATAAAAAAGAAGGGGCTCTCGCTCTATAAAGGAGGAATCTTTAAGGTAATAAGGTTTGACCTTATCGGGTGATTTAAGCTCATAAAAGAACTCAGAGTAATGGGCATATCGATCTTGGGAATCAGGTGCGATAGAACGCATGATAATGGACTCTAGCCAATGTGGAATGTTTTTATTATAGACCGAAGGAAGTTTGGCCTGCTTAAAGTTAGGGGTTTGAAAGGGCTCAATCTCACCATAAGGAAATTTTCCTGTTAATGCCCAGTAAAGCGTTACCCCAATAGAAAAGATCTCAGTAGACTCATTAATCGCTTGACCTTTAAAACGCTCAGGGGCAAGATAAGAAGGGGTGCCTGCGCGCGAGTTAACTTCAAAGACCTCGACCACACTTCCAAAGTCAACCATCTTAAAATCAACCCCCACTTCATCCTCTTTTTTATAAACGATAATATTTTCGGGTTTAATGTCACCATGTACTAAACCTAGATGAAGAAGGTGTGCCTCAGCCTTATGCAAAAATTTGGCCAGAGCAATAGCAGAATCAACGGTAATAGGTCGGTTCTTAAGATACTCTGTAAGATTAATCCCCTCTATCAGTTCCATCAGATAGTAACGTGCAGAACGATTTTCAGGAACCCAAGCATCTCCAAAGGCCTTATGTGTAACCTGTTTAGCATACCAAGCCTCTTTAACAAACTCTTCAAGGGAGATAGGGTCTTCTATGGCCGTTGCAAGAGGAAACTTCATTACAAAGACTTCATTGTCTTTGCGTACCTTCCAGATACGACCATGGTCCATAAGGGACTCTGTTAGTTCATACCCATCAAAGATATCTCCCTTATTAAGCGTCTGAGGGATGAGTAGCTCGAGGTTTTTTAAGGCATGCATCTCATCAAGTTCTTCTACTCTGAATATCTGCATAGAGATATCATCGCGTTCGTTGTCCTTATGATCTTTCGCTGCATGTTGAACGATAAGGCTAGAGCCTACGCCCTTGAGAACTTCTTGCTTAATGTTCTCATCTGACATCAAGCCTGTTAGTCCATCAGAACATAAAATAAGGGTATCGCCTTTTTCAATTTCAATGGTGGTAATAACAGGTTCTACATGTTCACTAAGGCCACAGGCTTGTGTGAGTACATGCGATAGATTATCTTCATCCATAATATGGTCTTCACTCAATTGTCTAAGTTCTTTGTTTTTATCTAAGAGGTAGATACGTGAGTCACCTAAGTTCATGGTATACAGAGTATTTCCCTCAATTACGGCGACACATAGGGTTGTTAAAAGCTCTATCTGCTCATATTGGGTCATGGACTCTTTAAACAGCAGTCGGTTGATGTGTTGGGTAAAGAGGGTAAGGCTTTGGGTAATGTCCCAGTTTTTAGGACGGGTTTTAAAGTGATCAATAAAAAACTTAACGCTTTGTCTCGCCGCTGCTCCCCCTTTTTTAGCAGAGCCAACCCCGTCACAAAGCACCGCAACCAAAAGGCTTTTATCTAAAATAGCATAATCACAGGCATCATCACCTGTGGTATTTTCTTCTTTAGGAAGAATGAATTGGGAGGCTTGAACCTTAAGCATGATATGCCTTTTTAAAAGAAGTTTATTAGATTTTACAAACTAAAAGCTAATAAACTTCTTGCAGTCTTACAAGAAGTCTATTAAACACCTTCGCGCTTTTAACGCGAAAGAAGAAAGGGTGTTTAGATACGTCCACCAGCGGCCGCACCCCAGGTTGTTCTCCAACGTGTTTTTACCATTGAGATACCCGCAATTGCTACTAAAACAACACCTGCAAAGATTAAGAAACCAGCCGTGTATCCATCAAAGGCACCTTTTGACCATCCCAGTGTTTTAATCAAGGCGGTACCACCAAGACCACCGGCTGCACCAATGATACCTGTCATGATACCGATATCTTTTCCAAAACGTTGAGGTACTAGTTGGAAAACTGCCCCATTTGCCATACCAAGGTTTGCCATGATAAGGAAAAGTACTAAGATCGCTGCCGCAAATGGAAGCTCAACTAAGGCGTTAATCGTTGCTAGTACTGCAACTGAGCCATAAAAGATATAAAGTGATTTAATTCCACCTTTTTTATCCGCAACTGCGCCACCAATAGGACGTAAAACCGCACCTGCAAAGATACACAGTGCACCAAAATACCCTGCCATTACTTTAACATTCTCTTCGGCTAACCACGACATACCAAACTCACCCATCTCAACAGCATAGGTGTTCATAAGGTAAACCTTCATGTACCCAGCAAATCCAACAAATCCACCAAAACTAATCGCGTAAAAAAGATTAAACCACCATGTGTCTTTGTCTTTAAGCAATTTAAGATAATCTTTTACCTTCTTAGGGTTAGCTTTATAGACATCAGCAGGGGCATCTTTTGCCATAAACATGTAAGTAATTAAGATGATAGATGATAAAACCGCACCCACTAAGAAAACTGCTTGCCATCCCCAGTGCTCTGCAATTTTTGGCGCAAACAAGAAGTCAATAACCACACCAATATTACCCGCACCAGCGATACCCAGTACCACACCTTGAAGTTTAGGTGGATACCATTGACCCGCTTGTGGAAGTGCTACTGCAAATGATGCCCCAGCAAAACCAAGACCCAGTGCTACAACTAAGAGTTGAGAGTAAGTAATTGCCTCACCTTGAAAATAAGCGAAAAATAGGGCTGCAATAACCACAGATTGTGAAAGTAGTGCCGTTGTTTTAGCACCAAACTTATCCACACCAAAGCCCAGTAAAATTCTTAAAAGTGCACCTGAAAGGATAGGAAGTGAAAGAAGGGTTGCCTTCTCACTTGCACTCATCATGAAACCTGTTGCTGCTAAAGATTCTGAAATCTCTGTTGAAAGTGGCCCTAACATCGTCCACACCATAAAACTAAAATCGAAATATAAAAATGCTGCTAAAAGTGTTGGCCAATGTCCTTCACCTTTTAATGCCTTTATTCCTGCCATTTGTGTTCTCCTCACAATTTTGTTGGTGTAATTATAGGCTAATAGAAAATATTTATGAGAGAGAAAGTGATTAAAAAATAACCATCTTGTTTTTTTCCTTGTTGTACAGCAGAACTCCTTTTTAAACCCCTTAAATCTTGTTAAAAAGGGATAATATATTATCTGATTAAATCATTTATATAAAATATAGATATATTTTTCTCCTTATTCAATAATGGATGGTTAAAAAATAGACATTTTGTTTTAGGTAGCTTGATAGCTTTGCGATACAATTGCGAGTATATTTGTGTATATAGTATAAGGATAAGAATGAACGCGGCGACCCCCTTAGAGGATTTTATAAATTATAAGGCAGATACAGGGATGCAGTGTGGAAACTACAGTATCGATCTGCCTGAACTACAAGAAGATGAAAATTATCGATTTCACTTTGATGCGACGGCCTGTGTTGGGTGTCGTTGTTGTGAGGTGGCGTGTAATGAACAAAATAATAACCCTTCTGATGTGAAGTGGAGACGGGTTGGAGAGAGTGAAGGGGGTGTTTTTCCTGAGGTAACGCAGCTTTTTAACTCGATGTCGTGTAACCACTGTATCGATCCTGCCTGTCTAATTGGCTGTCCAACTAACTCTTATATCAAAATTGAGGAGACGGGGATTGTAATTCATGATGATCCTTCTTGTATTGGGTGTCAATACTGTACATGGAACTGTCCTTATGGGGTACCAACTTATCATGAAGAGCGTCATATTGTGACCAAATGTCATATGTGTCATGAACGTTTAGATGAGGGGCAATCACCCGCTTGTGTGCAAGCTTGTCCATCGGGTGCTATTGAGATTGAGGTGTTTAAACCGAAGCAGTGGCTAGAAAATGAGATTGATGAACAGGGAAATATACCGCATCTTGTGGATGCAAGAGAAACAAATGCCACTACGCGATACACCCTTCCTGAAAATATGCCGGAGATGTTAGCTGCGGATGAACATCATCTTAAACCCGCACACTCTGAGATGCCTTTGGTCTTTATGACGGTTTTAACACAGATCTCATTAGGGGGCTTTTTAGGTTTGTTTTTAGGCGACCTTTTAAGCATTAGTGGAAAACCTTCGGCAACATGGATTATGGCCTTGGTGGTGATGCTACCTGCCGCACTTGGTTTACCGCTTTCTGCCTTGCATTTAGGCCGACCACTTAAGGCGATGAGTGCAATGAAAAATATTAAGACCTCATGGCTTAGTCGTGAAGCCTTGGCCTTAGGTCTGTTTACGGGTCTGATGTCGATTAATGTAGGTCTGTATTTCTTTGAGGTTTCGGTCTATTTTAGGGTCTTTTTCGAGGCACTTACCTTAGGTGTTGGGGTATATGGGATCTATGCACAAGGGATGATCTATCAAATTGTAGCCCGTCCCTCTTGGAATAGAAAAAGTACCCTCTTTAAGTTCTTTGGGGTTTCGTATATTGGTCTGTTCTTACTGGCCTTTGTACTCTTAATACAAGGGCAGAGTGAAGCGGCCTCACCATTGATGAGTTTAGCCCTTCTTATTGCCTTGGCTCAGGGATTTTTCACTTTTGAAGACAGACGCTCCTTGGAGGCTCCAAGTGAGTATGAGAATGAACTGAAAAAGAGTGCACGTCTGTATAAAGAGTTTTTTACCCTGCATCAAAACCTGCGCAGTGCAAGTTTTATCTTAGGTGCTATTGTACTGCCTCTGTTAGTGACCGTCATGATAAGCTCACCTTCGGCGTGGATGTTCTTGGCTGTGGCTATCATTTTAATGAGCTTTTCAGAGTTTACGGATCGATTTTTATTTTATGCAACGGTGGTTCCGCTTAATATGGCAGGTGGATTTTTTGTTGGTAAGCAGAGACACTAAGGAGATATGATGATACAAAAGATAAAAGACTTTCTTGGTGTGGATATCAAAGAAGAAAAATATAAACTCTCAGACGACCCTGTTTTTGGACGCATTTCAGATGAGAAGAAGCCTGATAAATGGGTGCTCTCTACCTGTGGATACTGCGGGGTAGGGTGTGGTCTGTACATCGGGGTTAAAGATGGTAAGGCTGTTTATACCAAGGGAAATCCTAAGCATAATGTTAACATCGGTACGCTCTGTCCTAAAGGACTATCTGAGCATCAAATGATTAATGCAGATAATCGAATCCTTAGTCCTTTAATGAGAAAAGATGGCAAACATGAGAGCAGTTCATGGGATGCGGCTTACCGAAAGGTGAGTGATGATTTTAAACGCATTACCCGTGAACATGGGGCGAAGGCCATAGGGGTCATCTCTACAGGACAACTACTTACAGAAGAGTTTTATACCCTAGGAAAGTTTGTACAACTAGGGCTTCAAACGAATAATTATGATGGAAATACTACCTTGTGTATGGCCTCAGCGGTAATGGGATATAAACAATCCTTAGGTTCAGATGGACCGGTTGGCTGTTATGATGATTTTGAAGAGGCAGATGTAATTACACTTATTGGAGCCAATATCTCTGATAATCACCCTATCTTAAAACTGCATCTTGCTAAAAACAAGAAAGAGCCTAAGATTATTGTGATTGACCCTCGTTACTCTAAAACTGCGCAGATGGCGGATGTTTATGTTCCTATCAAGGCAAGAACGGACTTGGCCCTTATTAATGGTTTGTGTTATATTATTTTAGAACAGGGTTGGGAAAATACAGAGTACATCAGCAAACACACTAATGGTTTTGGTACGCTTAAAAAACATCTTCAAGATTATCCACCTCAAGAGGTCAGTAATATTACGGGTATAGAGGTAAAAATACTGTATGAGTTAGCGCGTTCTATAGCGGGAGCTGACGCAGCACTAACGGCTTGGACCATGGGGGTAAACCAATCTTATATGGGAACGGACACGGTCTCAGCTATTAATAATTTACACCTTATCACCGGTCAAATTGGTCGTCCCGGGGCAGCGCCTTTTTCCATTACGGGACAGTGTAATGCGATGGGGACGCGTGAAACAGGATTTACCTCTTCACTTCCAGGGTATCGTAATTTTGGAGATGAGGCTGCGGCCAGAGAGTATGCTGATCTAGTTAAAATCCCTCAAGAGTGGGTACCAAGAGAGCGTGGGTATAAGTATGCTGAGATTATTGACGCGATTGAAAGAGGTGAGATTAAGGCCTTATGGATTGTGGCTACCAATCCTTTGGTGAGTTTTGTGAATCAGAAAAAACTTCGTGCAGCACTTAAGAAGTTAGAGCTACTCGTGGTACAAGATGCTTTTTACTCCGATACCGCTGAAATGGCAGATGTGGTTTTTGCCGCAGGAACTTGGGGTGAGAAAGAGGGGGTTTATACCAACTCTGAGCGCCGGTGTAATAGAGCCAATAAAGCGGTTGAACCTGCGGGTGAGGCAAAAAGTGATTTTGACATTGTTTTAGAACTTTCAGGATATTTTCAAAATATTCGTGAAAACCTCTTTCCTTCATGGACAAAACCTGAGGATGCCTTTAATGAGTGGAAAAAGGTTTCTAAGGGACAACTATGTGACTACTCTGGTATCACCTACGAGATGCTTGAAGAAAAAGGTGGGATACAGTGGCCGTGTAATGAAGCAAATCCTGAGGGAAGTGCTAGACTGTACACGGAAGACATCCCTTTTAGAACTAAGGATGCAAAGGCAAATTTATTGCCTTTAGAGTGGATTCCGATGCAAGAGAATTTAAGCAAAGAGTTCCCTGTTATCTTAAATACAGGTCGAACGGTAGAGCAGTGGCATACCCGTACGAAAACCAAGACGATTGATATCTTGAACGATCTTGCTCCTGAGGCATGGGTGGATATTAACCCACAAGATGCAGGGCGTTTGAAGGTCAAGTCAGGTGATAGAATAGCACTTTCATCTGCTAGAGGCCGTATTGAAGAGGTCGTGGTACGTGTGACGCAGACCGTGGCACCAGGTAATGTTTTTGTTCCTTTTCATTTTAATGAACAGTTAATTAATACCTTAACCTCTTCAACCTTCTGTCCAAAGTCAGGGGAGCCTAACTATAAGCAGACGGCGATTCAACTGCATTCGCAAAAAGTTCCTGAGGGATTAAAACTAAGTGAAAAAGAGATTACGGGAATTATTGAATATCAAAAGGTAGAACAAGAGTTTTACACCAAAACAACGCAAAAAGCCAAGGCTTAGAGCTTACTAAGATAGGCAATTGCACCTAAGATAGCAAAGAGTATCACTTGATGAATCAGATAGATAAAGAGGGTGTGCTTTCCAATGAAGGCAACTCTTTTTGTAAAGAGACTCTCTTTAATCTTTATCACCTCTATTAGCTTATAATGCATGGCAAAAATACCCAATAAAATTACCCCAAACCACGGAATCATAGGCGCTAGATCTTCGGTATGGTACTTAGGCAGATAAAGGGGTGCTTGAAGCAGTTCAAACAGAGGCGTTAATCGATACCCTAGAAGATATAAAACAATAATACCTACTCCAAGTACGCCTGATATATTGGGTTTTTTAGCAAAAAATGGACCGATGATAGAAGAGAGAAAGATCATATGAATCACCCCAAAGTAGATCCAGCTCTTTGGAAAGATGAAGTAGGTGACAATGGAGATGATGAGTGAAGTAAGTCCTAAGAGTTGCAGACGTTTAATGTACTTTTTAAGATGAAAGCTTTCATGATAAACAATATAAAAACTCATACCTACCGCTGACATAAACATGGTGACGATAAGGGTACGAAAGTGAATCCAAAAAGGCGATTGGGTGGTTTTAAGCTCGATAAAGCCAAAATAGTTTAGATCATAGGTAAAATGAAAGATCACCATAAAGAGTACGGCTAAAGCACGGTAGATATCAAGGTTAAGTGAACGCGTTAGTTTAGACAAAAAATCTCCTAATTGTAAGGCAATGCAATGGTAAAGCATGCCCCAATATACTCAGTCCCATCAACATCGAACGAACGGTTACTCGCCGTGAGCGAACCTTTCATATGTTTTTCGATCATCTCTTTTGACATGTACAGACCAATACCTGTTCCTTGCGCCTTATGCTTAGTTGTGAAGTAGGGGTCAAAGATCGAGGAGAGATGCTCTTTAGAGATACCGCCGGCATTGTCATAGATTTTGACAATGACATGCGTAGAGGTTTTACTCATGGAAATAAGCAGGTACTTTTTAGCCAAATCTTTTTCAACTAAGATATCTTTAGCATTATTGAAGATGTTGATAAAGACCTGCATAAGTTCTGAAGGGTATCCAATGAGTTTAATTTTAAAATTGACTTGATCTTGAATGATACGGATGTCATTGAGGCTTCCCTTGGAGATACTGAGTGCTGTTTTTAAGATCTCATCGATGTAGTAGGCTTTCTTCTTCTTATCTTTTTTAAAGTAATTTCTAAAGTCATCAATGGTGTCTGAGAGGTACTGTGTGTACTCATCAATGCGGTTAAAGGTGTCATCTAAACTCTCTTTGGAAGTGATACCTAGCATATTTTCTATTTTTGCATTCCCCGTAGCGGTAGAAATAGCAGAAAGAGGTTGCCTCCATTGGTGAGCAATATTTCCAATCATCTCCCCTAAGGCGGCAAAACGAGACTGCTCTGAGAGAATCTTGTCTTTTTGGCGGTTTTGGTTGACCTCATTTTCAATCTTGTTTTCTAGTGTGTCATTGAGTTCTTGCAGTTGCAAGGTCTTTTGGTAAACCTTATCTTCAAGTGAAAGGTTAAGATCATTAAGACGGTTAGCATACTCTTGTTGCTTAAAACTAAGGGTCTCAAAGGCAGAGATAAGGTCATGCCGTTCATCTTTTGATGATACTTTAGGCAAGGCATAGGATACGGATGAATTATAATCAATGGTTGTCATAAGCGTAGATAAACGCGTAAAAGGTAAGAGGGTGAGTTTAAGTACAATAGCTACAATAAAAAGAGTAATAAATAGGAGTAAAAAAGTTAAATAAGCGGTATTAACGATACCTTGAATCTCTTTAACATATTGATCAGCCTTAAAATAGAGAATAAAATACCCATCTTCAAAACGGTACTTTTTAGCTAGGAGTGGGCGGTCTTGATAATAATGCAGATGCATATTCGCTTGTACAGGTAAGTTTTGACCTACACTGACTGAAGGTGTTGAGATAAAAAGGTTGTCAAGATGGGAATTTTCTAAAATCTTACGTTTAACATAATCTAATCTATCGCTATTAAGTTCAGGTATATGCTCTATTTCAGCCTTTGTAAACAGGGCAATAGAGTCCATCTGATACTCTTGATGCGAGAGTAAAGAAGGGAAAGAGACCTTTTGGGTGTACTGATAAAAGAGTGCTCCAATGATTAAATAAGAAGTACTCATCAGTAAGATGATTTTTTTGGTAATAGAAAAAATAGCAAGACGCTTAGGCGTATGACGGATAATATAGAAGATATCTAAGAAAAATTGTTTAATTTGCATAGTCTTTGTATTTTTTTGTTTATATTATCATAACTTTGTACATACTGAAATTAAACCTTTCATTTAAAATTAATATTACATATATAAGGTAAATATAACAATAATGGATTAAAATTGAGTAATTAAATATAACATAAGGGGTGTCTATATAGATGCTACATCCATTATAGAGATGCCCTCATGAAAGTTTTGTATTGAAAAAAGTATTGATTATTGAAGATGATGTTACGGTCACCCGTTTTATAAAAGGGCTTATTGGACATAAATTGCACTTCCCTTGTGAAAGTGCTAAAACAAAGGCAGAAGCACTAACTTTACTAGAAAACTCTGAAGATTATGCCATCGCCTTAGTGGACTTATGTTTACCTGATGCGCAAAATGCAGAGTGTATTGACCTTGTTATTGAAAAAGAAATCCCTGTTATTGCCATGACAGCTTCAGGTAATAAGGAGCTAGAAGAGAAGGTGCGCGCAAAAGATATTTTAGACTATGTCAGTAAGGATACTTCTAGCTCATTTGATTATGCCATGCGCTTAATACAGTTTGTTTATGGATTTGAGGGCTCAGAGATTTTACTGGTAGATGACTCTAAGACCTCACGATTGCAGATGAAGTTTTCACTCAGTAAGCTACCCTTAAAAATTCATGAGGCAGATGATGGAAAAGAGGCCTTGAGTGTTTTAAAAAAATATCCACATATTCAGATTATCATCACCGATAAAAACATGCCAAATATGAATGGAATAGAGCTGATTCATGAGGTGAGAAAAAACTACAGTATGAATGAACTTGCAATCATTGGGATTAGTGCCTCAAATGAGCAAATGATGAGTGTTGAGTTTTTAAAGCAGGGGGCGAATGATTTTATTACTAAGCCTTTTATGCCTGAGGAGATGCTCTCAAGGGTGATTTCAAGTTTAGAAATGCTCTATTATATTAAGCTGGCAGAAGAGTCTGCGGTACGAGACTTCTTAACGGGTCTTTATAACCGAAAATACCTGTATGAAACGGGGGCTAAACTGTATGAAAATGCCAAACGTGAGCATCTCTCTATTGTTGTAGCAATGCTTGACATTGATTATTTTAAAAAGATTAATGATAGGTATGGGCACGAAGCAGGGGATATGGCGCTAACAATGTTAGGAGAACTGCTGATAAAAGAGTTTAGAAACTCAGATGTGTTAACCCGTTATGGGGGTGAAGAGTTTTGTATTATACTTACCAATACAGAGTTAAAGTATGCGATCACTGTGATGCAAAAGATTTGCGAAAAAGTAGAGAATATGCTGATAGAGCTTAATAATATAAGTTTTAGAATGACCCTGTCTGTAGGACTTAATGATAAGATGCTCTCCTCATTTGATCAAATGATTGCCGCGGCAGATCAAAAACTGTACCAAGCAAAAAATGAGGGGCGTAATAGAGTCGTCTCTTAGCTACTTCTGCAGAAGTCGTTTTAAACGTATTGTCTCATCTTTATATCTTAAATGAAGTTGCTCTTCATTAATCTTTAAAAGGCTGTATGTACGTTCAAAGTTGACTTTTTTGATATGTGATATATCTGCCTTAGTTCGTTTCCTCTGTTCAATAAAAAAGTTAAAGTTATTTTTTTTAATGGTGTAGCTTCCCTTAAATATAGTGGTATCTTTTTTGGTTTTATAGGTGAGATATAAGCTGTTTTTAGCAAAGTTTGCATACATGGTAGTGCCATCACTGCTTTTTCCCTTCCATTTTCCATTTAGATTATGACTTGAGCGTAAGAAATTATAGTGTGCTACCTTGGCTCTTTGGGCTTCTTGTGCTTTCTTCTGCTTAGCTAAACGTCGTTTTTTAGTAATTTTTTTCTCATATCTTTGTATGGCGTGAGCACTTTTAGAATCAATATGCAAAATATCTAATTTTGTGCGTCTTAATCTGTAAAAGGTCTTAATGTAGTTCTTTTTAATGATGCTTTGCAAGTCAACGCGTACAATTGCATAAATAGAGGTGAGGTCTTGTTTAAGTGCTCTTAAACCATCTAGATATTCTTTTTGTTCTTGCTTACTTAAGTTTTTGTTCCGTCGTTTTTTATCATAAGAAAAACCAAGTTTTTTGTGTTGTTTTGCCTTGTTGACGAAGTGATTTAGCTGCTTTTTGTCTTTTTGAAAGTAGTGCATTTTTGATAAGCTAATCACAGCTGGTATTTCAGCATAGATGGGATCACCTATGGCCTTGAAAAGTTTAGGCGTTTGTGCAAAAAGTGACAGAGATAAAAGAGTTAAAGATAAGATGAATTTTAACATTAAAATGACTCCAGAATATTCAAGGATGGATGCAATTTTAAACTTTAGAAGCTGTGAGTGTCTTTATAAAGAGGAATTTGACACTTCTTTAAGTCTATATGTATATTTTTTAAGCAGGCGAGTGAGTAAAATTGTCTAGAAAATGCTATGATTACATCAATATTATCAGGAGAATTTTAGTGATAGCACATTTAGAAGAAGCCTTTGAAGCTCGTAATAGCAAAGTGAATAAAATAGAGACTACTAAAGAGCTCAAGACTCCTAAAGAAGCATGGGAAAAGTTAGAAGGGTATGCAAAGAGCGGATACGCCTCAATTCCTAAAGAAGACCTTGCTTACTTTTTAAAATGCTTTGGTATCTTTGACCGTCCTGCAACGCCTAAGCAGTTTATGATTCGTGTGCGTATCCCTGGTGGGCAACTGAACTCTGAACAAGCGGAGGTTGTTGGTAGGCTCGCGCGTGATTATGGAAATGATTATATTGATATTACAACACGTATGCAAATTGAGTATCGTTATATGAAGATTCAAGACATTCCGACTGTCTTAAAAGAACTTCAATCTGTGGGTATTAGCTCTTATCAAACCGGTGTGGATAACTTTAGAAATATTTTAAATGACCCCTTAGATGGCCTTGGTATGGACAATGTCCTTCCATCACAAGAGCTACTTTTAAAGCTTCAATCTAAGTTTTTACATAACTGGGAATGGATCTCTGCGCTTCCACGAAAGTTCAATACGGGTATCTCAGGCTCTATGTCAAACCGTTCAAATGTATTTGGACAAGATTGTTGTTTTGTTTTAGCACAAAAAGAGGGACATTATGGGTATAACCTTTTTCTGGGAGGAAAGGTTGGACGTATTGCTAAAAATGCAGATATCTTCTTAAAAGGTGAGCAAGAAGTCATTAAGGCTTATGACGCCATAACGGAGCTTTTTAGAGACAATGGTTTTAGAGATAACCGAAATAAAAATAGACTCTATTTCTTGATTGAAGCCGTGGGTATGCAAAAAATATCTGAGGCCATTAGAGAAAAAGCAGGTATTGACTTCTTGGGTGCAGGTGACACCTTGACTATCATGGAGAACTTTGATCCTAAACATGGAAAGGTAGAGCTTAAAGATGGCTCTTACGCGGTTCATGCAGTGGTGCCCTCAGGTATCTTTACGGGTTCAGACCTAATCTTAGCCGCTGAGTCAGCACGTCGTTTTGGTAATGGAATGATTCGTTTTGATGTGGAGCAGAGTCTGTATATCTTAGGGGTAAAAGAGCAAGATATGGCGACCTTACTGCATACCCCACTTTTTGAAAAATATAAAAATGTAAATACGCCTTATTTTAACAACATGATTGCTTGTGCTGGAACGGAGCACTGTCCTTTTGGTGTTATCCCTAATAAGCCTGATGCGATTGAGATGAGTGAATATCTTAGTGATAAGGTTCCTTTAGATGAGGGCTTAATTCGTATGTACTGGTCTGCTTGTGTTAAGGGATGTGGTATTCATGGTGTAGGTGATATCGGTTTTGAAGGGTGTAAGGCAAAGGTCGATGGCAAGTCAGCGTATGGAGTACACATCACGCTTGGTGGAAAACTAACAGGTGAGGGTGAAGAGGGCTACTCAGTCTTAAAAACCATTCCTTTAGTCTATGCTAAATATTATGTTGAGTCTTTAGTCTTAGAGTACAGACGCGTGAAAAAACCGGGTGAAAGTTTTGAGCGTTTTCATGACAGAATTTTAGCGCAGTACTCCCATGCATTTATCGGTTTTTCTATGGTTTTAAATGCCTATTTTAGACGTAAAAACATAGACCTTTTAGTGGAATTTTCTGAGGGAATAGCGACGGGGAAACATGAAGAGTTTGAACTCTTTGAATTAGGACGTAAACTCTATACAAAGATTTTTGAAGAGGAACCATATTCAGCCTATGAAGCCTATGCCCCAGCGTCAAGGGAAAAACTTGCACCGCTGCTTAAAAAAGATGCCAGTATGGATCAAACCTTAGCGGATATTATTTATAAGATGATTCATCCTGATAAAGATGAAAGAGCAGTGGTGTTTTCAGAGCTGATTGACCTTATTAAGTACTAAAAAATGTAAAATGGGCTTAATAAGGCCTGTTTTTTGGCATTTTCTATAAAAGCTGTTATACTTTAGTTAAAAAGGTTTAATGATGCTTTATCTGATTGGTTTTTTCCTTCTTTTTATTATTATTTTAATTGTTATTACGCTTGTTGTTTTTAAAAAATCAAAACCAAAAAGCTGTGAAGTAGCTCCTAAAACAGTGTCTAACCCGCGTTCTTTAGATGAACTTGTGAAAACTGTAAAAACGCAAAAAGAGGAACTCTCTAAAATCGAAGAGGCGCTAAGTGTAATGTGTCAACAATTTCCCTTTCCTGAAAATGAAAATGAGGCCAATAAACATTTTGAGTTCGTCTATTTCTTTGCTAAAAATCCTTTGAGTTCAGCCAAGCTTATTGTCAAAATGCAAAAAGATTTAACCTCAGTAAATCCAAGATATGCCAAACAAATTGAAGAGTTTCAAATGCGTGGAGTAGAGGCTAGAAAATAGCTGATTCTACGATATCTAATCTATCCTTCTTGCCCCCTAAGCCCTTGTAAAGCAACTCTTAAGTATAATTCTCAAATTTCTATGAAAAGGGCATTGATGAGCAAAAGAGTTTTAGTAAAGTTTTCTGGAGAAGCATTGGCCGGTGAAGACGGGCACGGGATAGACACTAAGATTCTAAAGTACATTGCAGATGAGATTAAATCATTGGTAGATGCTGGTATTGAAGTGGGTATTGTTATCGGTGGTGGTAACATTATTCGTGGTGTAACAGCAGCACAAGATGGCATTATTCGTCGAACTGCAGGAGATTATATGGGGATGTTAGCGACGGTTATTAATGCCGTTGCAATGCAAGAAGCTTGTGAACATGCTGGTATGAAGGTACGTGTTCAAACTGCCATTAAGATGGAACAAATTGCCGAAGCTTATATTCAGCGTCGTGCAGTACGTCATCTTGAAAAAAATCGTGTGGTTATCTTTGCTGCAGGAACAGGTAATCCATTTTTTACAACGGATACAGCCGCAACACTAAGAGCAGTAGAGATTAATGCAGAGTGTATCATCAAAGCGACTAAGGTTGATGGTGTATACGATAAAGATCCTAACAAGTACTCAGATGCAGTTAAGTATGATTCACTTTCGTACGATCAAGCTCTGCATGATGAGATTAAAGTGATGGATGATACATCTATCGCTTTAGCAAAAGATAACTCGCTTCCTATCATTGTATGTGATATGTTTAAAGCAGGGAATCTTTTAGACATTGTTAATGGCAACATGACAAACTGTTCAATCGTTAAATAGAGGAACTAAGGCTTTTTCTTGAGCTTTGCCAAAGCGTTGAGAACTCAAGTTTACAAAAGATAGCCTTAACGTAGATAGGGGAGTTACTTCCCTTGTCATTTGATAAAATAAAATAAATAAGGAATTCACATGAGATTAGAAGAATTAACAGCAAAAGCACTTGAAGTTACAGGTGTAGATCGTTATCAACTTGCTATTGCCGTAGCTAAACGTTCAGATGCCTTACAAAATGGTGATACAAGCAAATTAAATGTTGACCCAAAAGCATATAAACCAGCAGATCTTGCTTTAATGGAGATCGCTGAAGGCGTTATCTCTATCAAAGGCTTTAGAGCAGAGTCAAACTAAGCTCAGTAACGAAGGACATAGTGTGAAAGAGACCATTGATGCCCTTCAACATATAGATAACTTAGTTGAGGCAAAAGAGTTTTTTGCCCATCAAGTTAAACCCTCACCCCTTGTTAACAAGGCCCTCCAATTCTCAGAACAAGCCCATAGTGGTCAAAGCCGTAAAAGTGGTGAACCTTATATTATTCATCCTATCTTAGTTGCGACAATAGTCGCGAGTATCAGTAGTGATGAAGCGATGGTGATTGCTGCACTTTTACATGATGTTGTAGAAGATACGAGCTTTAGTATTGAAGATGTGTCTAAGGAGTTTGGTGAGGATGTAGCCCATTTGGTTGAGGGCCTAACCAAGATTGATAAGATGCGAGACTCAGAACTTGTTCCTTCGCATTCAGATGAAAAGCTCATCGCTTCCGCCCTCTCTTTTCGTAAAATGCTTTTAGCCTCTATCCAAGATGTACGTGTTTTAGTGGTAAAGCTGTGTGATAGACTGCATAATATGCTCACCCTCGATGCGCTCTCAAGTGCTAAACAAGAGCGTATTTCTGAAGAGACCATGGTAGTGTACTCTCCCATTGCCCACCGTTTAGGTATTTCTTCACTTAAAAATGCCCTTGAAGACTTGAGTTTTAAGTATATTTTTCCTGATGACTTCAAACGTATTCACACCTATTTAGAAGATAATTTCCATCAGATTCATGAGAGCTTGAACGATTTTATCACTAAGGTGACTAAGACGATGATTAAAAATGGGTTTTGTGAAGATGATTTTGAGATCAAGTCACGGATTAAACATGCCTACTCTATCTACCTTAAGATGCAAAGAAAAGGCATTAGCATCGATGAAGTACTTGATCTTTTAGCCATTCGTATCTTAGTAAAAGACCCCCTTTCATGCTATAAGGTCTTAGGGCTCATGCATTTAGACTTTAAACCGCTCTCTTCACGCTTTAAAGATTACCTTGCCATTGCAAAAGATAATGGCTACCAAACCTTACACACTACAGTCTTTGATAACACTTCTATTTTTGAAGTACAGATACGTACCTTTGAGATGCATGAAACGGCTGAACTTGGCGTAGCGGCACATTGGAAGTATAAGGGCGGAGAGTCTAATGTTAACAGTGTTAATCTAGACTGGATGCAAAACTTGCAACTGCAAGGCGATAATATAGAAGAGTTTTATGAGCTCGTTAAAAATGACCTTTATAGTGAAGATATTTTGATCTTTTCACCTGATGGAGATCCTTATACACTTCCACGAGGAGCAGTAGCACTGGACTTTGCTTACGCCGTGCACTCACAAGTTGGAAATCGCGCAACAGGATGTATGATCAATAAAAGTAAAGCAAGTTTGTTGAGTGAGCTTAAAAATGGTGATCTTGTACGTGTTGACACTGCTGATGAAGAGATAACACGCTGTTCGTGGATAGACACGGTTAAAACCTCTAGGGCCAAGAGTAATATGCGCCATATTTGTAAACAGCGATTAGAACATATTAATACCCTTAGTGGTATCAACATTTTAGCCACAGTATTAAAGTTAAATCAGGCTCGTATTATTGAGTGGTTAAAAAAGAACAAGCTTATGGAGAGTGTCTGTAAAGTCTCTTTTGATAGTGAATACCTAAAAGTATTACTACGTGCTTATCTTGAAGAGATTCAAAAAAATTCACGTTTTAACGGTTTTTTGAAACGCCATAAATTTAAGATTAAAGAGTATAATTTCGGTTCAGTAGAAATTGCCTCAAACAGCTCAATATCGGATATGGTTTTTGATTACTGCTGTCATCCTAAAGCGGGTGATGAAATTATTGCCTTTAAGATTGGCAATAAGGCCCATTTACATCATAAGCTATGCCACCATGCTTATGATCTTATAGAAGCACAAACTCCTATGCTTAGTGTGCATTGGAGTACACAAAAGGTCTTTCATTATCATCTTATTGTAAGTTTGCATAATGCAAAAGGCGCCTTGGCAAGCTTCTTACAATACTTGGCTAAGATGGATATCGATCTTATCAGTATTGAACTGGGAAAAGAGAAAAAGTCACATGTCCATTTTTGTGAGATTGAGATGCAGTCGCTTGAGGGTGATCTGATGAAATTACGACATAAAATTGATACAAAACATAAAATTATACAGCTCATCCGAACCGATGATGCCTATAGATAAAGGAAAACAGAGATTATGATAGAAACAGCATTAAAAGAGATTCGTCGCGGTACAGCAGAGATTATCGATTTTGAAGGTATAGAGAAAAAAGTTAAAAAGTTTTATGAAGATGGCACACGTTATACGGTTAAGGCTGGCTTTGATCCCACCGCACCAGACTTACACCTCGGTCATACAGTGCTACTTCAAAAATTAGCTGTATTTCAAAAATATGGGGCAAATATTCAGTTTTTAATTGGGGACTTTACCGCTAAAATTGGTGATCCAACGGGTAAAAGTGAGACGCGTAAACAGCTCTCAGATGAGCAGATTGAAGAGAATGCAGTCTCTTATCATGAACAAGTATTTAAGATACTAGATAAAGAGTTAACCCAGACAGTGTTTAATTCAGCATGGCTTACTCCACTGGGTTCAGCAGGAATGTTACAACTGACGATGCAGTACAATGTTGCGCGTATGTTAGAGCGTGATGATTTTGAAAAACGCTATAAAAGCGGAACCTCTATCTCTATTTCTGAGTTTATTTATCCACTGCTGCAAGGGTATGATAGTGTTGAACTTAAATCTGATATTGAGATAGGTGGAACAGATCAAAAATTCAATCTTTTAATGGGACGTCATCTTCAGCGAGCTTATGAATCTGGAAAAGAGCAGTCTGTGCTAATGATGCCTATTTTAGAGGGTTTAGATGGGATTCAAAAGATGTCGAAGTCTTTAAATAACTACATTGGGGTAACCGACTCACCTAAGGATATGTTTGGAAAGGTACTCTCTGTTTCAGATGAGTTAATGTGGCGTTATTATGAACTCTTAAGTGATAAGTCATTAGAAGAGATTGAAGCACTTAAAAGTGGTGTTGATTCAGGTGAACTACATCCTAAGAAAGTCAAGGAAGCCTTAGCTATTGAAATTACAGCGCGTTTTCATTCTCAAGAGGCGGCCCAAGGGGCTAAGGCTGAATTTGATAAGGTGCATTCTAAAAACGCCTTACCAACAGATATGCCATCATTTGAACTTGAAGGACCAATTTGGGTTGCAAAAGCGTTACAAGAGTGCGGTTTAGAGACATCAACTTCACAAGCTAGAAGAGATATTAAGCAAGGTGCTGTTAAAATAGACCAAATAAAAGTAGAAGATGAACAGTTGCAGTTAGAAGCAGGTGATTATGTTCTACAAGTTGGAAAACGTAAGTTCGCATCAGTAAAGGTAAAGTAATGTCATTTAAGTCAATCAAAATTGGAAAGCACACCATTAAAAAACCTATTGTTCAAGGTGGAATGGGTGTTGGTATCTCTTGGTCACAACTTGCAGGATCTGTAAGTAAAGAAGGTGGTCTGGGTGTTATCTCTTCAGTTGGTACGGGTTATTATGATAAGAAAGAGCATGTTAAAAAGTTAGTGGCTGAGCGTCCTTTAGAGGTAGAAAACTTTTACTCTAAAGAAGCCCTTACTAAAATCTTTGCAGATGCAAGAGAGATTTGTGGGGACGCACCTATTGCCTGTAATGTTTTATATGCAATTAATGATTATGGACGTGTTGTAACAGACTCTTGTGAAGCAGGGGCTAACATCATCATTACAGGAGCAGGGCTTCCAACAAATATGCCAGAGTTTACTGCTGATTATCCAGATGTTGCTCTTGTGCCTATTGTCTCTTCAGCTAAGGCGCTTAAAATCATTTGTAAGAGATGGCAAAAACGTTATGACCGTCTTCCTGACGCCGTTATCTTAGAAGGACCAAAATCAGGTGGACACCAAGGCTTTACTTATGATCAGTGTGGGCTTGAAGAGAATCAACTTGAAAACCTTGTTAAACCTGTTGTGGAAGAAGCAGCCCTTTGGGGTGGCATGCCAGTGATTGCAGCGGGTGGTGTTTGGGACAAGTCAGACATTGAAGAGATGATGGCGCTTGGTGCATCAGGTGTTCAGATGGGAACACGTTTTATTGGGACACATGAGTGTGATGCCCACGATAACTTCAAAGATGTTCTTTTAGCGGCTAAAGAAGAAGATATCCAACTTATGGGTTCTCCTGTTGGTTACCCAGCTCGCGGTGTTAGAACTAACCTTACAGGTCTTATAGAAACACGTACAGGCCCTGCTATTAAATGTATCTCAAACTGTGTTGCTCCATGTAACAGAGGTGTTGAAGCAAAAGAGGTTGGTTTTTGTATTGCCGATAGACTCTCAGATGCTTATGAAGGAAATACAGAGCTTGGACTCTTCTTTTCAGGAACCAATGGCTACCGTATAAACGAGATTATTTCAGTTAAAGAACTTATGAAGAAACTGACACAAGGCGAGTAAGACTTGCGTTTTGTATTAGCTGTTTTATTTCTATGTCTAAGCGTATTAGCAGATGTCAATACACAGGCCTTAAAGCGTGCTGACCTTAATGCGAAGAGCAGTGTAAAGTCGGAGATTATACGGGCCTATAATGATTATAGAAATATCTATATTCGTGCCCTAATGAAAGAAGATGACAAACTTTGTAAGACCTGCTTACAAGGGATGATAAAAACAGGTAAGAAGCTCCATATTGATGTTGTTGAATATGAAATTAAACTCAAACAACTTCAAACGAAAAAACGAAAACCTAAAAAAACAAAACAGCCTAAACGACTTATAGATAAAAAGAAGACGCCCCAAAAAGTTAAAAACTCCATTAGCAAACAAAACAGACTAAAATCAATTCGATGGAAAGATTCAAAACGCCTAGTATTAACCTTCTCACGCCCAATCAAAAAGAGTGAAATTAACCGTTTTTCGCTTAATGATAAGAAGAAAAAGAAGTATAAAACCATATATGATGTGTATGCGGTCTTAACTAAAAAAGCGATGACGCTAAAGCATACCTCAGTGAAGAAAATCCGTTTAGCTCAGTTTGATCAGAAGACACTCCGTGTTGTTTTTGAAAATGATTCTGCTATTAAACAACAGTATAAGGTGAGTGGAAATGAACTTGTCATTAAGATGTCCTCAGATAATCGTGAATTGACCTATATCCCTGTTCAAGGTAATACTACGAAAAAGATTATTGTGATTGACCCTGGACATGGGGGAAAAGATGCGGGTGCGGTTGGGTATAAAAAATACAGAGAGAAGGTAGTGGTGCTTCAAACCTCTAAAAAACTTCGTGATATCTTAGTGAAACGAGGCTATACGGTTTATATGACACGAAATGCTGATAATTTTGTCAAACTACGTAAACGTACCAAGTTTGCCAATAAGAAAAAGGCAGACCTTTTTCTCTCCATTCATGCCAACTCTGTGCCTAAGCGTAACCGTAAAAAGGCCCAAGGAATTGAGACCTACTTCTTATCAACAAAACGAAGTAAACGCGCAGAAAATTCATTAAGAGCTGAGAATGCAGATATCTCTAAGTTAGAGAAAAGTGCAATGAGTACGACCTTGCATCTCATGAGTAGAGAGAAGATATTTGCATCTAATAAACTGGCCATTGATCTGCAACAAAACATGCTCGCCTCCTTAAAATCAAAGTACAAGGGTGTAAGAGATGGGGGTGTACGTTCCGGTCCTTTTTGGGTACTTGTTGGGGCTGAAATGCCAGCAGTTTTAATTGAGATAGGTTTCATCTCCCATCCTAATGAAGCAAAATTAATGGTTAACCATCGATACCAACAGAAACAGGCCCTTGGTATTGCTAATGGGGTTGATCGGTATTTTGCTAAGAATCCTTAATACGCTATACTTTCATAAATAAATGAAAGGGGCTTGCTATGGCAAAAGGTTTTAAGGGTAAATACTTCTCATTAAACGCGATACAAGCCCTTGTATCTGAGATAAAACTCTCAGCTCAAGTCTCTAGAGTGGCGTATTGCCATAAGTACTCAAGTCAAGAGTGTGAGGATGAAGACCCTCCACCTGATTTGGAAGATTTACTTCTAAATATAGAACCTTTTGCGCCGAAGGTATCGCGCTGCCAATGCCATTGTAACTGCTTTTTTAAACGTCGCACGCGCTGCGCATTCCTTCATGCTTTAACTGTTCCCAAAATCCGATATCTTTTTAAAATATACTCAACTGACTTAGCTCCTCCTATATCTCTGTCTTTTTACTAATACATTTCAAAATTAAAATTAATCCCTTAGATGGGTACAAAAGGTTTACAAAATGAACAACACTACAGCAGTGCTTGGTTTTTCAAGAATAGGCGAGCAAAGAGAGCTCAAAAAGGCATTAGAATCATATTGGAAGGGCGATATAAGCTTAGCATCATTAGAAGAGACAGTTAAGAGTTTAAGAGAGAGACATTGGAATTATCAAAAAGATGCAGGGGTGGACCTTATCTCATGCAATGATTTCTCTTTGTATGACAATATGCTTGATCTGCTCATTATATTAGGCGCTGAGCCTGAGCGCTTTAAAGATATAGATAATACGACACAACGTTATTTTGCTATGGCTAAAGGTGATAAAACGCATACGGCTATGGAGATGACAAAATGGATGAACTCTAATTATCACTACATCGTTCCTGAACTTTCATCAACACTTGAGTTTGGTGAAATAAATGCAGATAAGATCATTAGTGAATATACAGAGGCAAAGGCCTTAGGGATTAAACCGAAGATCAATATCATTGGGCCATTAAGCTTTTTACTGCTTTCTAAAAGCTCTGATTGTGATGTTTTGGAGCTCTTTGATAAGATTATAGCTCAGTATAAAAAACTGTTTACGCTCCTTTCTGATTTAGATGAAGAGATTATCATTCAGTGTGATGAGCCTTCACTGGTACGCGGGGCAGATGCTAAGACCTTGAGTCTTTTAAAAATTGCCTATGAAAAGTTATGTGTGAGTGCAAAAAATGCAGATATTTATGTGGCGACTTATTTTGAGCAGAGTACGGAGGCTACCTCTGTTTTAGTGCATACGGATATTAAGGGAGTGTTTTTAGACTTTGTGTATGGAAAGGATAATACTCAAAGTTTAGAGCTGATTAAGGAGCATGATAAGGTATTAGGAGTCGGTCTTATAGATGGACGAAATATCTGGATCAATGATATTCAAGCCTCCCTAGAGACATTAAAGCGTATATCAAACATTATTGCTAAGGATAAGTTGATTGTTTCTACCTCTTCATCTTTATTGCATGTACCTGTGACGCTAAAGTATGAAGAGAAATTAAACCCTGAAATAAAGTCATGGATGGCTTATGCCCTAGAAAAACTAAGCGAATTACAGCTTGTCTCTGCTGAGTTTTTTGAAAGAACTACTGATAAGGAGAGAGTATTAATCCAAGAAAACCGTGTGGCTAATGAAAAAAGAAGATGTTCAACTCTGGTACATGACCCTTTAGTGCAGGAACGGGTTAAGGCACTTTCAAAAGCCTCGTATTCTCGTAGTTCAAGCTATGAAGAGCGTATCAAGGTGCAGCATGATTATCTTAATCTTCCTGCTTTACCTATCACAACCATAGGCTCTTTTCCTCAGACTAAGGAGATAAGAGAGACGCGAAGAAAGTATAAAAATAAACTTATTAATGATGATCAGTATGATGGGATTATGAAGGTGCTTATCAAGGAGTGTATAGATTTTCAAGAAGCCATTGATATTGATGTCTTAGTGCATGGTGAGTTTGAACGAAATGATATGGTGGAGTACTTTGGTGAGCAGTTAAATGGTTTTGCCTTTAGTGAAAACGGATGGGTGCAGTCGTATGGAAGTCGTTGTGTTAAACCGCCTGTTATTTATGGGGATGTTTCGCGCCCTAAAGAGATGACAGTCTCTTGGTCTGCTTATGCTCAGTCCTTAACTTCTAAACAGATGAAGGGGATGTTAACAGGACCGGTAACGATTTTAAACTGGTCTTTTGTACGAGACGATCAAGAACGTTCACTTACTTCTGAACAGATCGCCTTAGCCATAGCTGATGAAGTAAATGATCTTCAAAATGCGGGTATCAATATTATTCAAGTCGATGAGGCGGCATTTAAAGAGGGCTATCCCTTAAGAGAAGAGAAGATACCAGCATATGAAAAATGGGCCTTAGACTCTTTTTTACTCTCAACCGCCATTGCTAAAGATGAGACACAGATACATACACACATGTGTTACAGTGAATTTAATGATATCATTGAAACCATCGAAGAGATGAATGCCGATGTTATCTCTATAGAGACCGCGCGAAGTGGAAATGAACTACTTAAGGTCTTTAAAGAACATGGATACAAGCAAGAGGTTGGACCAGGGGTATATGATATTCATTCGGCACGTATTCCCTCTAAAGATGAGATGCAAGCACAAATTGAGCTTCTTTTGGAGGTTCTTCCTGCACAGCAGTTATGGGTGAATCCCGATTGTGGTTTGAAAACTCGGGGATGGGAAGAGACCAAGCCAAGTCTAATGAACATGGTCGAAGCAACCAAGGCGGTACGCGCAAATCTATAAAAGAAGCAGGCTTAGCCTGCCTTAAAAGAGCTTTTTTAAAAATCGGTTAATCTCTTTACCTACCTTCTCTTCTATCTCCGGTGTAATCATAGATTTAGCATCGAGTTTAACCGAGGGAGAGTTGATATTTCCCTTCACCAGTATATCACCAGGGTATTTTTTGATTTGAACAGCAAAGCGTGCATCAATGAGTTGTTTTTTAGAGTTGATAATGAACTTTTCACTCTGTACTTGGGCCTTTTTACTTTTCATCTGTAGGTTTGATTTTATAATTTCTTTGTTGATATTACTGATGAGCCTTCCCTCGTTAAAACGCTCTTTGGTAAGGTCAGTTCGGCTAAAGCTGTTGATAAGGTTGGTCATTTTTGAAGGGGTTAAGACAGCCTTGTCAAAACGTGCATCCAGCTTACCAATTTGACTGGCTATATTATAGGTTAAGGTTCCATTTAAAGGGGCATCAATGACTTCGGGATAACCTAGCATTTGCAGTATCTTTAAGGCACGCAACGCTTTAAAGTCCGCACTTAATTTCTCATCAACAAGCTTGGCGTTTAGCTCTCCTTGAAGACTATTAGAGTGCATAGTGACTTTCATGACACTGTTTTTCTCTATCTCTCCATTTGCTTTAAACTCACCATAAAGTTTTTTCTCTATGATTGGCTCAAGTCTTTGTAAATAAGGAATGAAAAGCTCATAATCACTTTTTAAAGAGGCATTTTCAATATTGAGCTGTGAGTCTTGTATCTTAAGGACAGCAAGGTTAGAATCAAGCGTAGATTGGGCTAGAAGCTTATTCTCTTTAATTTCTCCTTGACTTTGCAGTGAAAACTTGGTGTAAGGGAGGGTAATATTAAAATCTTTTAGCACAGCTTGTTTATGTACAAGCCCTTTTTTGATATTCAGTTTGAAATCTCCTGTGGGTGTGTCGAGCTTTGTCATAGTCGTATTGAAATTAAGCAGACCTTCTGCATAATTTGCTTGGGCTGAAAAATATAAGAGCTTTGAGAGTTGCGCATTTTTTACACTGAGTGTGGCTTCACTGGCCTGAAGCTCTTTAAGTGTAAGGGAGTAGTTGGTTTTTGAGCTTGCAAGATTGGAATTTCCTATAACTTGCATTTTTTTCTCATCTCCAGTGACCTTTCCGGAGGTGGCTAAAGGCCCTCTAAAATCAAGCTTAGTAAGCGGTTTTAAGAGAGAAAACTCTTTGATATTAACACTGTAGCTAAGCTCTGTACTTAAATCTTTTGGCTTCACTTTTCCTTGAGAAGAAATTTTAGCGAGGTTAGAGTTTAAATCAAGTGCGTACTTAATCGCATCTGCTTTTAGGTCGGTCTTTGAATTGAAGTTGAAGTGTGTTTTTGGCAGATTAACTTCAAAGGCCTGACGCATAACTTTTTGATTGATGGCCCCTTTTGAGAGCGTGACTATGGCCTCTCCATTTAGGTTTTCTGGGGTAAGATCATTAAGTTGTATATTAGCATCGAGTTGTGCTTGGGCATATTTAGGCTCGCCTAAAAGATATAAAAGTTGGTCTAGCTCAGCCTTCTTGATATGCGTAATCAGTCTAGAAGGTTTTAAGGCTTTTAACTCAAGGTCATAGCTGGTATCTGAAGCGGCAACATCACTTCTACCTTTGATGAACAGAAGTTTTTCATCTCCTTGAATCTTACCCTGTGTGGCAAAAGGTCCTCGTATAGGGGCATTCGTGATGCTTTTTAAAAGCGCAAGCTCTTTAATGTTGATTGTGTAGTTACTCTCAATGGATTTCTTAGAGACATTAAGGCCTCCTTTGGAAAAGATTTTTGCGAGCTCTGATTGTACGGAGAGAAGGTACTTCACTTTATCCTCATCTAATGTAGCCTTAAACTCAGAAGAGAGGTTGGTTCTAGACAGAACAAGGCCAAACTCTTCCTTAAGGGCTTTGGCATTAAGTGTGGCCTCTTTTAATTTAAGGGAAACCGAGCCTTTCATCTGCTTTGGCTGAAGTTCATTTAGCTGCACATGAAGATCAAGTTTACCCTTAGCATACGCTTTTTGACCACTCATTATAAAGAGCTTTTGCAGTTGTGCATTGCTTAGTTTTAAAGCTGCCTTGGCCACTTTAAACTCTTCCACTACAATAGTGTATTTGCTCTCACTCTTGGCAAAATCACTCGCACCTTTAACGGTAAATAGCTGCGTGTCACCTTTGACCTTACCTTCTGTTTGAAAAGCGCCTGATAGCTTTTGTTGGGCTAATGTACTTAAATGAGAGAGTTCATTTAAGGAGAGTGTATAGTCGATATCAAAACTCTGAGAAAAAGGAGCGATTTTTCCCTTGGCAAAAAAAGTATTTTCTTCATCTAAAACAAGTAGTACTTGTATCCTGTCTAGACGTAAAATAAATTCAGAAAGCGTAAGCTTAAGGGGAGAGCTTTCATTTATTTTAGATTCGATATAGGGTCTAAGGAGATTGTTTCCTGGACTTGTAAAGAGAAGTGTATAGCTTGTTAGTAAAATTATGAGTAGAGCGGATGTAGTAATTAGTGCTATTTTTTTCATATTTATTCTTTTTTCTCTTATTTTATCATACTGTAATCATTAGATAACCTTTTTTGAGTATAATAATTTAAAATATAATAGCATTTAAGACTATAGTATAGAAAAGGAAGTTAGTGAAAAGAAATGCATTCTCCTTAATGGAATTGATGATTGTAATTGTAATCTTGGGACTTTTGGCCTCATTTGTAATGCCAAATATTCTAGGACAGAGTGAAAAGGCTAAAAAAGGTCTTGTGTGTACACAGATGGAAAGTATTAAAAATGCCTTGCGTATGTTTAAAGTGGATAATGGAACCTATCCTACAACGGAAGAGGGTTTAGAGGCACTTTCTAAAAACCCAAGTGCCGAAAAATATAAGAATTATGCCGATGGTGCTTATTTTACAGATGGTCTTGTTCCAAGAGATTCTTGGGGAAATAACTTTGTTTACCTAAATGAAGATGGTGACCTAGAGATTATGTCACTAGGAGCAGATAGTAAAGAGGGTGGAAAAGATGAAGGTGCGGATATCACACTCTCAGGGTGTCGTAAAAAATAGGGCTTAGCCCTATACTTCTTGAGCCTTTTGTGGCTCAACTGCTTCAATTAATTCAAACTGCAACTTCGTCTCATACTTTTTTAACAAAACCTTAGCAGAACGATCACACATCATTTTCGAGCAGACATAGATCCAAGAGATAGTATGGGACTTGTCATCTAAAATAGATAAGACCGTTTGTCCGATAAAGTGTTGAAGGACCTCGGCAGTAATATCTTTTTTACTCTCAGGACCCTGTATACGAATGAAAACAATCTCATTGTCACGTTTGGCGATAAGATCGCTTGTAAAGTCTGAGTGTTTACTAAGGCTGTAGCCCTTGGAAGTATAAAAATCATGTACAATCTTTTGATAATCCACTCCCTTATGCAGTGCAGGGGAGTTTTCAAGAAAATCTTTTTGCATCTTCATTGCAAAGTCATTAAACTCTTTCTCTTTGGTGGAGACCTTTCTTTTAGCGTAGTAGTATATACCAAGGCCCATAAGCCCTATAATCAAGATAAAACTAAATGATGACATTATTGAAAATCCTTAAGCGAAAATGCCTAATTATAGCGAAGTTAGAAGATGAAATGTACAGTAGTGTTAAGGAGAAGGTACCCTGAAGTAAGAGACTTATAGGAAGGCTTTATGCTAACCATGCTCCCTCTTGATAGATGACTTCATCATCAAGACTAAAGGTTTTTGTATCGGCAAAAACATCGATATGAAACTTCCCGTCACCTCGTTTAAATCCCTCTTTCCCATACATTCCATGTTTGGCTCCTAAAGAGAGATGGACACCACACATCCGCTCATAAGAGCCTGTGTCACGCACAGTTTTCTCAAGGCTAAAGGCTTTGTTTAGACCAAAGCCAAGCTCACGCACCCAAACCACCCCTTCCCCCTCACGGATGAGTGAAAGTATCTCGTCAAACTCAGGGGTGGAGTTCTCACAATCAATAACCTGTCCTTTTTCAATAACAAGGGTGACAGGGGAGGCGGGTTTATTGATGCGGTAGGTGACATCACTGAAGATGGCAATGTTGACACGCCCATTGAGTGCACGTAAATCCTTGGCTTCAGTAAAGACCTCACCAATGGGAAATTGTCCACCCGTGTTATTCATCTGTGAATAATCTCCGATATTAAGTTTGGCGGACTCAAAGGGACTATCATAAATCAAGAGCTCGCCACCACTATCAAGTACCCCACGTGAGGCCTTGTCTATTTTAGTCTTGAGTGCATGACCAAGGCCTCTAAAGTAAGATGCATCATAGGCTAAGGCATTAATATAAGTAGATGCTTCTTCATCCGCCATTCGGCTAAGGTGAGGATGCTCTAAGACCTTGATTTTACGCTTAAAGAGTTCGACGCGTATACGAAAGGCATTAAGGCGAAAGTTGGTGGATTGTATTAAGATGACCAGGTCTGATGCTTGAAGTGGCTCAAAGCTTTGCAGTATTTCCTCTTGAGAAGAGTGATTAAAATCTAAAAAATGAGCCTTTGGCAAAGTGTGCTTATAGGCTTCACTAAGTACCTGAGATAAGAGGCAACCTTTATCATACACAACAACCGCACTCTCTTGCTCACTGTATTCAAATACCTCTTCGATTAAGCCTTTTACATTGGCTTGTGCAGTTTGAACTAAGGTGTTAAACTGAGCTATGGTAGTGTTGTGCATATTACTTTGCCTTTGGTCGTGAAAAACTGATGGAATTATAACTAAGCTTTGTGAAAATTTGAATGATTTTAATAAGGGGATTGTAGTGTTAAAAAGTGGTGGAGAACGAGAGATTCGAACTCTCGGAGGAGTTGCCCCCTCGCACCCTTAGCAGGGGTGTGGTTTCAGCCACTCACCCAGTTCTCCAAGTGTGTAAAACATAAATGTTTTTCAAATAAAAAGATGTAAATATCTTTTTGGACTGAGATTATAACGAAGGTAGATAAACTTTTACTTAAATTAGAAGGTAGAGGATGGGAAAATGTAAATTATCTCTTTAAAGTAGGACAAACACTCTAGATTGAGTGTTTGTTTGCTGGATTAGCGAGGATGGCATCAAGTAGTTTTTGAAGTTGCGTCGCTAAGGTAAGGTTACTTTTTTTTGCCTCAGCAATCTTCTCTTTTAGTTTTACAACAACATCAATGGTTTCTAGCACTTTCATACGAGCTCCTTAATTATTATAAGGAGGTGTTAGCAATCACTGTACCAGTATTTGTTAGACTTATAAATTTTCTAATATCTTTTGCACTACTTCAGCGGGGTTTTCTGCTTTATAAATAGGACGACCTACGACGATAAAGTCAACCTTCTGCTCTTGTGCTTTTGCAATATCAGCAACGCGTTTTTGATCACCCGCATCTTCACCAAAAGGGCGAATACCTGGGGTGAGTGTCATAAAACTATCTGCGGTGATTACCTTAATAGAAGCGCTTTCAAATGCGGAACAAACTACACCATCCATCCCCGCTTCATAGGTATCTTTGGCAAACTGATCTGCCTTTGAGGCAATGTCTTGATTGTAAACGGCTTTGAAGTTAGCTTCATCAAAAGAGGTTAAGGCTGTCACAGCGAGTACAATAGGGCGTTTTTCATAGGGCTCAAGGCGCTGCATTACCGTCTGCATAGCGACCTTACCAGCTGAAGCATGTACATTAAACATATCCACACCCAGACCCATAATAGACTCCGCGGCATCCGCCATCGTGTTAGGGATATCATACAGTTTTAAATCCAAAAAGATTTTAAAATTGGGGTTAATGGCTTTAATGGCTTCAATGAATTCTTTTCCATCACGAATGTACGAACGAAATCCCACTTTTATCCAGACATCATAGGCTTTAATCTTTTCAACCAGAAGAAGGTTCTCTTCTTGGCTCGGTAAATCCAGGGCTACACATAATTGCATCATTGTCTCACTTGTTTTAATTGAACCCTCTGAACAAATCTGATATGCTCAGTAAAAAGAGAAATATGCTAGAACAAGTTAAAAGCGTGCAGGAGCTACGAGTAGCTTCAAATGTTTTCGACGAAGTTATAGTATGTTTATCTTTTTACCCATAGGGAGGGTTTTACAAAAGCAATCTTGCCCAAAATTTTTCATCGGCGTAGCTATGGCTATGCCTCAAAAAAAGTTTTGCACAATATCACCTTTGTAAAACACTCTGAGCATATCAGATTTGTTCAGAGGGTTCAATTATGAAAGTATACATTGGTTACAATGTCATACGAATAAAATATTGGAAAAATTATGAAAAAATTAGTAGTAAAAAACTCTGCTGCAAAAAAACTGCGTCTGTTTAACCCTTGGGTCTATCAAAATGAGATCGCTATGTTGCCTGAGGGGCTTGAAGCAGGCGAGCTTGTAGAAGTGGTGGATTTAAAAGGAAACTGTTTTGGGGTAGGTTATGCGAATGTAAAGTCCGTTATTACCCTGCGAATGCTCAGTTTTGAAAAAGTTACTATTAATGCAAAGTGGATTAAAGAGCAGTTACACGTGGCCATCTCTGCACGTCACCCTATCTTAGAACATTCTAACTCTTGTCGATTGGTGCATTCAGAAGCCGATGGGCTTACAGGTTTGATCGTTGACTTTTATGATGGTGTGTTAACCCTAGCTATCAACACAGCTGGGATGGAAAGATTACGAAAAGAGATCGTTGGCTCCTTACTTGAGATTGTGAAGCCCATTGCCATTTACGAGAAGTCAGATGCGAAGGCCAGAGAAAAAGAGGGCTTAGAGACAACAGTTGGAGCTGTTTATGGAAAGGTGCCTGAGTTTATTGAGGTGGTGGAATTTGGATGTCAGTTTGGCTTAGAGCTTGATAAGGCACAAAAGACAGGTTTTTATCTTGATCAGCGTTTCAATCATGGCATTATTACCGAGTATGTGGATGAAGAAGCAAAAATGCTTGATCTGTTTTGTAATGTGGGTGGTTTTGGAATGCACGCACTTAATGCAGGCGCGGAGCATGTTACCTTCGTGGATACTTCTGCAGTGGCGATGGAGCAGGTAGCAAAAAATATAGCGCTTAATGGTTTTGAAGAAGATGGGCGTTCTACCCTTGTGACGGCGAATGCGATGGACTATATCAAAGAATTAGCCGATAAAAAAGCCTCTTATGACATTGTGGTGCTTGATCCTCCCTCTTTTGCCAAGACAGCTGAACAGGCAAAGAGTGCGACATCAGGTTTTAAACACTTGATTTTAAATGGGATTCGTGTCTGTAAACCGGGAGGCATAATCGCGCTGTTTTCATGTTCTTACCATGTGGGTATGGATGAGCTTATAGAGATCTGTTTGGATGCTTCACGTGATACGGGTAAGCAACTTAAGGTTTTAGAGCATATGTATCAAGATAAAGATCACCCCTATCTTTTGAATGTCCCTAATTCTCTATACTTAAAGGGACTATTACTTCAGGTACTTTGAATCAATACAGAGCTAGAATGCTGTCAAATTATTTAAAGGAAAACAGATGAAAATTATAATGACAGTATTGTTTTGTGCGTTTGCATTGATGGCACAAACCAATCAGAGTGTGACCCTAGGTGGAACAAAAGTACAACTCAAAGGTAATGAGATCAAAGTAGGTGACAAGGCCCCAGTGGTTAAGCTTATCTCTTCAGATTTAAAAGAGGTAAGTGTTGGTGGTAAGACGGATTATACGCAAGTCCTTGTTGTTGTACCCAGTATTGATACCCCTATTTGTGATTTAGAAGCACGCACCTTTAATGAGAAGGCAGCAAAGCTTAAAAATGTACAGATTACTGTTGTCTCTATGGATCTGCCTTTTGCAGGTAAACGTTATTGCGCGGCACATGGAATTGACAATATCACCGTTGCTTCTGACTTTCAAAAGAAGGCCTTTGGTCAGGCTTATGGTGTCTTGATGGGTGAAGGGCTTTTAGAAGGGATAGAAGCACGCGCGATTTTTATTATTAAAGAGGGCAAAGTAAGTTACAAACAACTTGTTCCAGAGATCAAGCAAAAACCTGATTTTGAAGCGGTACTTCAAGCTATCTAAAACTTCTTCTTTTAAAAGAGGCTTGTCCTCTTTTTACTCCCTAATTTTTCATTATTAATACTTTTTTGTTTAGACAAAGGCTAAAGTTGTTATGCTTAGTGTATCTAATATCTAAGGGTTAAGGTATGTATGACATTATCTATATTGGTGGTGGACTTAATTATGCAGGTGCCATTATGGCCGCTAAAAAGGGTTTAAAAGTAGCCTTGGTAGAAAAAGATCTAAGCCAACTGGGTGGTGTCTGTTTACACAAGGGGTGTATTCCTTCAAAAATGCTCTTGCATTATGCTCAAACTGCACACCAGAGTGAAAATGATATTTTTGAGGGTGCTGTGAAGCTCAATATGAAAAACCTTGTGGCTAAAAAAGATAAGCTGATTATGAGCGCGACTAAGGCAGTAACTAAGCAGTGTCAAGAAATAGAGCTGATAGAGGGTGAGGGTATTATTAAACAAGCCCATCACGTCAGTGTCGGTGAAGCTGTTTATGAAGCAAAATACATTGTCATGGGTACGGGTTCTTTACCTTTTATCCCTGATGGGATTGTGTATGATGGTAATCGCGTGATTACCAGTAATGAGGTGCTTAACTTAGAAAAACTACCTGAAGAGATTGTGATCTATGGGGTAGGTGCTATCGGTTTGGAGATGGCCTCATTTTTTGCTTCGAATGGGGTGAAGGTGCGTCTACTCTCACGAGGTGAAGGGATACAAAAAAGAGCACATGAATTGATTCAAAATGCTATGTTACATCAACTTGAGTATATGAACATAGAACTGCTTCAAAATCATAATATCCTTCAAGCCCAAGCCGATGGTAATGAAGTACGTATCTGTTTAGAAGGAAGAGAAGATATACATACGCCTATGTTTTTAGTCTGTTCAGGACGAAAACCCAATGTGGGCTTTGTTCAGACGGAAGAGATTAAGGTGGATAGAGGCATTGAGACCAATGAGCATTTTGAAACGAGTTTAAAAGATCATTATGCTATTGGCGATTGCAATGGAAAACTTCAATTAGCCCATGCAGCAAGGGCAGAAGCGATTTATGTGACGCAACGTATCTTAGGTAAGCAGGTACCACTTGTGGATTTAAAACAGGTAGTGCAGTTTGTCCATACCCTGCCTATGTCCGTGGCGGCTATTGGAGATAATCCTAGGGAGACAGTGGGCCTCTTAGAGGGAGTAGTTCGTTTAAATGCCTTCTCCGCATCGAACTTTCATGAGGCCAACAAGGGGGTTATGATTGTCTATGCAAATGCAGACAAGAAAATTGTAGGTGCCGAGATCTTAGCCCCTGACGCGGAGGAATTGATAGCACCAATTGCCATGGCTATAGCGGGTGAGATGGACACCTCACAAGCCTCTAAGAGCATTATGGCCCATCCAAGTTTTGCAGAAGCCTTAGAGCGGGTTTACTTTCGCATATCCTAGTCTTAAGGCGCAAAATATCTGCTACAATTGCGCATGATTAAAAATATGGACCGCGGCATACTCTTTATGCTATTATCAGCGCTTATCTCTGCGCTTAATGGGGCAGTTGCAAAGATACTTTCTGAAGATTTATCTGCGCTTGAAATTGTCTTTTATCGAAATCTTATAGGGGTGGCACTGGTCTTATATACCCTCAAACATACGGCTCCAACCCTTAAAGGGGGCAAGTTACACCTTCTTATCTTACGTGGTATCTTTGGGGCTTCGGCAATGGTACTCTTTTTCTATACGATTACGGCGATTCCCTTAGGCGAGGCGATTACACTCAACAAAACTTCGCCTTTCTTCGTCTCTATACTAGCTTTTTATCTGATGAAGGAACATTTGAGTAAAAGAGCAATAATGGCTTTAGGTGTGGGCTTTTTAGGGATTGTGCTTATCACGAAGCCTTGGGGGCTGAGTATTTCATATGCTCATCTTTTTGGAGTACTGGGGGGCTTCTTTGCCGCGGCGGCGTATGCAACGATTAAAAAGATTAAAGATATCTATGATACACGTATCATTATGCTCTCTTTTATGGGGATGGGGACACTCTTTCCACTGCTGTTTTTCCTACTCTCATATCTTGTAACGCCACCTGAAGAACTTGCTTTTTTATTTACCCCTTTCATCTGGCATACAGAGATCCATATATGGCTGTTAATGGGCTTTATGGCGATTATCTCAACCCTTTCTCAATGGTTGCTAACCAAGGCATACAGTCTCTCTAAGGCAAGTATTATTGGGGTGATATCTTATACAAACATTCCTTTTGCTATCGGTTTTGGATGGATGCTAGGGGATGGTTTTCCCGACTTTTGGAGTTTTACAGGGATTGGATTGATTGTGCTTGGAGGGATCTTGGTTGGAAAAAGTAAATAGGAACTTTCTATATAAGACTCAAGGGAGTCTTAATAGTTTTATTGGTTTAACATAGAAGAGAGCTTTTCAACGACCGAAGGATCTTCTAGGGTCGAAATGTCTTGAGTAATCTTTTCACCCTTGGCTAAAGAGCGTAAGATACGTCGCATAATCTTACCTGAACGGGTTTTTGGAAGACCTGGAGCAAAGACAATATCATCACATATAGCGATATTTCCAATCTCTTTTTTAATAACGGCATTAATAGCCTTTATCTTAGCAAGATCATCTTCATAGCGTGTTGGATCAAGCTCATTTTTAAGGACGATATAGGCAAAGATACCTTCGCCCTTGAGCTCATGTGGTTTACCAACAACAGCAACTTCAGCGACATCAGAATCTTTTTTAATGGCGGCTTCAACCTCTGCCGTTCCCATTCTGTGTCCAGAAACATTGATAACATCATCAGTACGACCGGTGATGGTGATATAACCATCTTCATCATAATTAGCTCCATCGCCTGTAAAGTAAACGGGTTTCCCCTCTTTTTGAACATCACCAAAGTAAGATTTTTTAAAACGTTCAGGATCTCCCCAAACATTTCGTATCATCGAAGGCCAAGGACGGGTAATACACATGTACCCACTCTCACCCTTGGCTACCTTCTCTCCTGTTTCAGGATCTAAGATCTCACCAATGATACCTGGTAGTGGTAAGGTGGCGCAGGCGGGCTTAATAGGGGTCGCTCCTGGAAGTGCAGAGACAATGTGCCCACCTGTTTCTGTCTGCCAGTAGGTATCAACAATAGCGCATTTGCTTGCACCAACCTCTTCATAATACCATTTCCATGCAGGAGGGTCGATAGGCTCACCGACGGTTCCAAGGACCTTCAGTGAGGAGATGTCATATTTAGAAGGTTCATGCTCGCCCATCTTATGGAGTACACGAATAGCCGTTGGGGCGGTGTAGAACTGGTTGATCTTATGTTCTTGTACCATCTTCCACGGACGACCTGCATCAGGGTAGGTGATAACCCCTTCAAACATCAGCGTTGTGGCTCCCATTGCCAAAGGACCATACACGATATAGGTATGTCCCGTAATCCAGCCCACATCCGCCGTACACCAATAGGTGTCATTCTCTTTAACATCAAAGACCCACTCCATACTCATCTGCGCCCAAAGGATATAACCCGCAGAGTTGTGTTGAACCCCCTTAGGTTTACCTGTTGAGCCTGAGGTATAAAGTAAAAAGAGAGGGTCTTCAGCATCCATCACTTCAGCTTCACACTCATTAGATTTGTTCTGAATAAGTTCGTTATAAGAGTAATCACGTCCCTCAACCCACGTCACCTCTTCATGGTTTCTTTGTACAACCAGCACTTTTTCAACTGGAGTTTCACCTTTAACGGCCTCATCCACAACGGGCTTAAGCATATAAGGTTGACTCTTGCGGTACGCTCCATCGGCTGTAATGACAATCTTGGCATCCGCATCTTCGATTCTATCACGCAGGGCTTCAGCTGAAAACCCACCAAAGACGATGGAGTGAATGGCTCCAATACGTGCACAGGCTAACATAGCGTAAGCCGCTTCAGGAATCATAGGCATATAGATAACAACACGGTCGCCTTTTTGTACCTTAAAGTCCTCTTTTAAAAGGTTGGCGAACTTGTTGACCTGATGATAAAGGTTAAGGTAGGTAATGGTCTGAACATCCCCTCTATCTCCTTCAAAAATAATAGCGGCCTTGTTTTTACGCTCATCTAAGTGACGGTCAATACACTGTTGTGAAACATTTAGTTTTCCCCCATCAAACCATGAGTAAAAAGGGGCATTGGACTCATCTAAAACGTTCTTAAACGGCTCTATCCAATCAATCTTATCTTTAGCAGCATCCCCCCAAAAACCTTCATAATCTTTTTCGGCTTTTTGACATAGGGCATGGTACTCATCCATGTTTTTGATACGGGCATTTTGTGAAAACTCTGGGTTGGGTTGAAAACTCTGTTTTGTTTGACTCATCTGCATTCCATTTAAATCTAATATTGCGCAATGATATCCAAGCACTTAGGTATTTTTCATTAATTGTAACACCAAAGCATTGAGTTTAGTTTATATTCAGTTGAGGGGGCAAAAATCACCTCTTAGCGTGAGAAATAGAAACACTTTTGTTCATGAAGAACTAGTGTTTACTCGCACCTTCAGAGCCGATACCTGTTTCACTTCGGATAAATTGATGTTCAAAGGCGGCTTCTTCCTCTTTAGCTCTTGGTGATTTGTCCGTAATGGAAAAGAGGTAAATCCCAACAAAGGCAAGGCTAACGGAGAAAAGAGCCGGGTATTTGTAAGGAAAGAGAGCCTGAGCATTACCTAAGATATCCACCCAGACAATAGGACCTAAAATCACTAAAATAATGGCCGTAAGTAGTCCTAAACTTCCTCCATAAAAGGCCCCTCTTGTGGTAAGCTTTGACCAGTAGATAGAGAGAAAGAGAATAGGAAAGTTGGCTGAGGCTGCGATTGCAAAGGCAAGGCCAACCATAAAGGCGATGTTTTGCTCTTCAAAGGCGATGCCTAAGAGGATAGTGACAAGGCCTAAAACAATGGTCGCGATCTTAGAGACTTTCATCTCTTTTTTCTCATCATGTTTCCCAGAAACAAAGACATTGGCATACAAATCATGCGAGATAGCAGAGGCACCAGCAAGTGTGAGACCTGAAACGACGGCTAAAATAGTAGCAAAGGCCACAGCGGAGATAAAACCTAAGAAGAGGTCGCCTCCTATAGCGTGTGAGAGGTGAATGGCGGCCATATTATTACCGCCAATAAGCGCCTTTCCTGCTTCAAGGTACTCAGGGTTGGTTGAGACTAAGACAATCGCACCAAAACCGATGATAAAGGTAAGCATATAAAAATAGCCAATAAATCCCGTGGCATAAAAAACAGACTTGCGCGCCTCTTTGGCATTAGAGACGGTAAAAAAACGCATTAAGATATGCGGCAGACCTGCTGTTCCAAACATCAAGGCAATAGCCAAGGAGATAGCCGATACAGGATCACTAATTAGACCACCCGGTGCCATGATGGCTTCTGCTTTAGGGTGAACTTCGATCGCTTTTGCAAAGAGTGCTTCAAAGGAAAAGCCCATATTTTTCATCACCATAAAGGCCATAAAGGAGGCCCCTGATAGCAGGAGCACGGCTTTGATAATCTGTACCCAAGTGGTGGCTAACATACCGCCAAAGGTGACGTATAAGATCATTAAAACTCCTACTAAGAGTACAGCCACCTCATAATCGAGTCCAAAAAGAAGTTGAATAAGTTTACCTGAACCCACCATCTGGGCAATGAGATAGAGTGTTACGGTGGCAATGGCACCAAAAGAGGCAAGGATGCGGATAGGCTTTTGAGAGAGTCGGTAAGAAGCAACATCAGCAAAGGTGAACTTTCCGAGATTACGCAGTTTCTCAGCAACCATAAACAAGATGATAGGCCATCCCACTAAAAAACCTATAGAGTAGATAAGACCATCATAGCCGTTAGCGTAGACTAGAGCAGAAATACCCAAAAAAGAGGCTGCTGACATATAATCTCCAGCGATGGCTAAGCCATTTTGAAAACCACTGATACCACCACCCGCGGTATAGAAGTCTTTTGCTGTTGAAGTACGTTTAGCCGCCCAGTAAGTGATAACAAGAGTGGCCCCTACAAAGAGGATAAACATCACAATAGCAGAGATATTTAAGGACTGTTTTTGCACCTCTTCATTGAAGGCATCAGCCAAGAGAAAGCTTGAGATTAATAGAAGGGAAAGCATCTTAATCATGTTGCACTCCGACATCCTCTTTGAGACGGTTCAAGGTAGCATCAAAATCATGGTTGGCTCTTTTGACATAGACCCCCGTAAGGATAAAAGCTATTAAAATAAGGCCAATTCCCACTGGAATACCGAGGCTAATAACACTTCCTTCAAAGATAGGTGTCGCAAATATAGAAGGGGCATAAGCGATGGTGAGTATAAAACTAAAATACAGAGCTAAGATGATAAAACTGAGTTTAAGGGAGAAGGCTCGGCGTTCTTTGACTAAGGTTTGAAACTCACTATCAGCCTTAATCTTGTCATAAATATCTGCGTACATATAAATCCTTTGCGCAAATATAGCATATTTAGTACAAAAATGAGAATGGTTGTTGGTTGAAGGGGGCCTTTTATTTTAAAAGAGCTTGCTCAATCTTAGAAGCAGGTGCATTGATATAGGCTGAAAAAGCGTTAATGTCTAAGGCTTTACAAAAGTAAAAACCTTGGATAACGGAACAGCCATTGTCACTTAAAAACTTCAACTGTTCAGCAGTCTCCACTCCCTCTGCAATGACATCAAGGTTGAGATTATGTGCTAAAGAGATAATACTTTTGGCAATGGCACAATCACCTTCACAATGTGGGGTGTCTGCAATAAAAGATTTATCAATCTTTAGAGTGTGTATTGGTAAGGTCTTGAGGTAACTTAAAGAAGAGAAACCTGTTCCAAAATCATCAATAGAGAGGGTGATGCCCATATCTTCAAGCTCTTGTAAGACGGCAAGACTTTTGCGACCTTGTTTAATGAGCATATTTTCGGTGAACTCAAGCTCAAGACACTGGTTTCTTAGTTGGTACTTATTGATGTTCTCTTGAAGCAACTCAGGTAAATTTTGATGTAAAATCTGTGAAGATGAGATATTGATACTAACACAGAGTTTATTATTGAAGTTCTCTTTTAAGAAGTGGAGGTCTTCACAGACCTTGTTTATCACCCATTTTCCAATAATATTGATAAGACTACTCTCTTCAGCAATAGGAATAAAAACTGAGGGGGAAACCTTGCCTAGTGCACTGTTATCCCAGCGTAAAAGCGCTTCAGCTCCAATGACTTTTTTGGTTTTAATGTCAATTTTAGGCTGATAGTCGATACGAAATTCACGGTTTTCAATGGCATGATGCAGTTTGGTTTCAATATCATGTCTAAACTGTATCTCTTCATACATGGTTGAGGTGAAAAATTGAAAATTGTTTTTACCCTTGTCTTTGGCGGTGTACATGGCCGTATCAGCGTAAGAGAGTAGGGTCTCCATTTCAGTAGTATCGTGAGGGTAGAGGCTAATCCCAATACTTGTTCCAATAAACATCTCATGTTCATTAAAACTAAAGGGTTGCTCTAAAAGTGAGATGATTTCAGTCGCTAAGTCGGCAACCTCTTGGTTATGCTTTACCTCATTCATGATAATGACGAACTCATCACCCCCTAAGCGTGCAATACTGCTTTTGTCATTTAAGAGACTCTTGAGTCTTGAAGAAGCGGCGATAAGAAGCCTGTCTCCCATCGCATGACCAAGGGTGTCATTAATAATTTTAAAGTTGTCTAAATCCAAAAATAGTAAAGCAACAGAGGTATTGTTTTCATTGCTTACTTTAAGAGAACGTTTAAGATCTTCTTTAAACATATTTCGATTGCAAAGCCCTGTTAGTGGGTCATAGTTTGCTAAATGATAGAGTCGTTTTTCAGTCTCTTTACGTACAGAGTTTTCCACTTGTAGTTCATTGTTAGAATCTTCTAACTCCTCTTTAGCACAGGAGAGATGATCGGCTAAATCATGGTTAAGGTATTTGGTCTTTAAAAAGTCAATGATAGAGTTATGAATGCGTATAACAGAGGTGAGTAAAATAGCGTAATAGACTACACCTACAAAAAACAAAAGAGCTAAAAGGTCAGGCATAAGGGCCGCTCTAAACAAAAAGGCTGCCATTACAGGAAGGGAGTAGGCCAGAAAGGAGATAAAGTGTGTGGAATAGACCGAGACGGAACCTGCAATCATCGCTGAGAGCAGAAAAAAGGTAAGGGCTTGTGTGGCTAAGTCATCATGGGGGAAAATGACAAGGACACTAGAGCCAAAAAGCAAACCTGAAAGAAAGATACCAAGCACGATTTTTGTTTCATCTTCAATATAATTTCCTGCTCCCTTTTTTTTAAGACGATAGACATGAATGATGCGTATCAAAGAGAGTAGTAAAACAGCACTTATCCAGATGAGGGCATTGTTTGTTGAGACTTTGTCAATGACAATATAAAATAGAAAGATACTCACAGCAATAGTGCTAAACAGTGATGATGGTAGATTTTGTACAAGAATTTGAAGGCGTTCTTCTTGGATTCTGGTATCAAGCTTGGATTTAAACATTGATGACATTTTATCATAAACAAATAAAATATAACGTAATCTTGTGGTAAGCTTTAAAAAACCTAACTAACATTGTCCTCTTAAGAAAATTTGTCTATAATTCTAAAAAATATTAAGGAAATATAATGTCTTTAAAAACATACGATTATTCAGCAGAGGAGATGGCAGGTTTTGCTTGGGCAAAGATGACAACATCAAAGGGTGTAATCTGGTTAAAACTCTATAATGATGAGACACCAAATACGGTAGCAAACTTTGCTTCGTTAGCTAAAGAAGGGTATTATGACAACTTAAACTTTCACCGTGTAATTCCAGGTTTTATGGCGCAGGGTGGATGTCCTCATGGTACAGGTACGGGTGGTCCAGGTTATTCAATCGCTTGTGAAACATCAAAAAATACTTCAAAACACAGAAGAGGGGCTCTTTCTATGGCTCATGCTGGACCAAACACAGGTGGAAGTCAGTTCTTTATTACTTTTGTAGATACGCCTCACTTAGATGGTGTACACACTGTATTTGGTGGTATTGAAGAAGATGATGCTGACTCATTTGCTGTTCTTGATAGCATTGAAGGTCAAGACGAAATCACAAAAGTAGAAATTTTAGCGGCACGCTAAGAATTCAAGGTAAATGGAGAAAAGAAAATGGAAAATAGAGGAGAACTAGAGCGAAAAGAAAATTTTGTGTATGCAATTCCCTTTCCCCTTTCCCTTTTCCCCTTTCCCGCTAACAAGGACATTCCTTGTTAGTCCATATTTGTTGCTCCGTTGACTCCCATTTCTTTTTAGAAAAACTGCAAGCTGATTTTCCTGATGAGAAGCTAACAGGCTTTTTTTATGATCCTAATATCCATCCTTATTCTGAATATAGGTTACGTTATTTGGATGTTCAAAGAAGCTGTCAAAAGTTGGGGATTGATCTACTTGAGGGTGAGTATGATTTTGAAACCTGGATGGACTTGGTGCGTGGCTTAGAAAACGAACCAGAGAAGGGTGCGCGTTGTGAGGTCTGTTTTGATCGACGTTTTGATGTCTCTGCCAACAAGGCACTCGAATTAGGTGAAAAGAAGATTACAACGACACTTTTAGTCTCGCCTTTGAAGTCACAAGAGCAGCTTAAGCGTGTGGGTGATGCCTTTTATGAGAAAAATGGGGTGGAATTTATTGCTGTGGACTACCGCTCCGGTGGAGGCAGTCAAGATCAGTCTCGTGTGACTAAAGAAGAGCAGCTGTATCGACAAGATTATTGTGGATGCATTTATGGACTTACCATGCAACGCGATCAGCAGGGTAAGCTGATGGATGAGATGTTCTCACCCATTGGGGGACAGATCCTTCCTGCTTCCATTGAAGAGCGACTTGAACTCTATAGTCGCCGTATGGATTATGAAGAAGAGGGACAAGAATATGAACTTGTTCGCGAGAAGTTTTTAAATTACAGACAGTACAGTCTGAAACTCAGTATTGCTAAAAAAGAGGTGGCTTCGCATGCCCTTATCTACTCAACCCTTCCACGCAAAAAGGCGAATGGACGTATAGAGAAGTGTGTGAACGAGGTGCATTATATGAACCGAGAAGAGGTGAAGTTTATCACCTTAGCGTACTTTAATAAGCTTGCTAAAAGTAATTTTAGCTCCGTTAAAGAGATGATTTTTAATCCTTTAAGTGTGGACAGAGAAATTACTGTGCGTCAAGCACTGTCATATTCGCCTTATGATTTAAGTCCTATCTTTGTCTTAGATGAGATACTTGAAGGTAAAATCGATATTTTCTTGGATTCAAAAACTTATGAAGATAGTAGAGAGTACTTAGTCTTAAACTAGGCTCTGTATCCAGGTCTTTGTCTTAAAAAAATCATTTTTAGCTCTTATTTATACACTAAGGGCTAAACTTCTAAGAATATTTTTCAAGGTGTGTTATGTTAAGTTTTGCTTCTTTTTTTAAACTACTTAAAGAGTCTTTTAGAGACCTTCTTCCTATTATTTTAGTGATTATCTTTTTTCAACTTGCGATTATTCAGAGTGTTCCTGAACACTGGATGAGTACTTCTATAGGTCTGCTTATCGTTGCGGTTGGTTTGGCTGTTTTCTTACTTGGTTTGGAAGTGGGTATCTTTCCTGTTGGTGAGAAGTTAGCCAGTGACTTTGCCCATCGAGGTTCTACCTTTTGGATATTACTTTTTGCTTTTATGATTGGTTTTGGTACCACAGTTGCTGAACCTGCACTTTTTGTTATTGCAGAAAAGGCTGCGGCGATTAGTTGCGGACGTATTGATGCCTTAACCCTTAGAATGGTGGTGGCTTTTTCAGTAGGTTTTGCCATTGTACTTGGGGTGTTCAGGATCATCAAGGGCCATCCAATTCATTACTATATCATTACGGGTTATATTCTTGTTGTAGCGGCGACGGCTTTTTCACCTAAAGAGATTGTCGGGCTTGCCTTTGACCTTGGTGGGGTGACGACTTCTACGGTTACAGTACCTCTTGTCGCAGCCTTAGGTATCGGTTTAGCTTCTACTATTAAGGGGAGAAATCCGGTATTAGATGGTTTTGGACTCATTGCTTTTGCTTCGTTGACACCTATGATCTTTGTGCAATTTTATGGGATCTTTGTGTATGAATTTATTGAAGCAAGTGAGGTGGCTGGAACGATTGTTCCTGTCGTTCAAGAAGCGTGTGAAGCATCTTTCTCTTTTCATTTAAATCCTTTAGAACTTTTAATGGGACTGCTAAATGTGGTCATGGATGTATTACCCATATTAGGTGTTATCTTTTTCTTTCAATATGTGGTCTTAAAAAAGCCCGTTGAAAATTTAAAAAATGTACTTATTGGTTTTGGTTTGGTTGTGCTTGGTTTAGATGCCTTTATTATCGGTTTGGAGATGGGGCTTTTCTCATTAGGCGAAACCATGGCCTTTGAGTTGACTAAAAATGACAATGCTCTTATTATCTACTCTTTTTCTTTTGCCATAGGATTTTCTACAACCATGGCAGAACCTTCTTTAACAGCCATTGCTAAAAAGGCAAGGGAAATTAGTGATGGTAAGATTAATGATTTCATCCTTCGTCTTTTTGTTGCCTTTGGAGTAGCAATGGGTATCGCTTTAGGGGCGTACCGTATTGTTAATGGAGGTGAAATTGTTTATTATATTATGGCAGGATATATGTTTGTGATTGCCTTGACCTTCATCGCTCCTAAGTATATTATCCCTATTGCGTATGATAGTGGTGGGGTGACGACATCAACAGTAACGGTACCGCTTGTAGCAGCTCTTGGTTTAGGCTTAGCGACCAATATCCCTGGGCGTGATCCTTTAATTGATGGTTTTGGACTTATTGCTTTTGCCTCACTCTTTCCTATGTTAACGGTTATGGCTTATGGTGTTATTACGGAGAGAATGGGGATTAAGGGTGAGCATGAAATGGAAGCTATTCATATGGATGAACTTCGACATGCGCTTGAACATGCTGATGATATGGGCCTTTCAACGGTTAATATCCATGGGACAGATAAACGCCATTCTTATCAGGTTCCATTTTCAGCGGTACATGTTATTGTCCCACAAGCCAATGAAGAAAAAGCATTGGTAGCGGCTAAAGATGCTGGAGCTAAAGGGGTGACGGTAATGCCTGCACATGGTATGGGACTGGATATGATGGAGAATTTTTATAATAGGCTTCATAGTGAGGTGACAGACTCTAATTTAATGTTTATTGTACCAACGAAACAGGTTGACAGCATCATTAAAAAAATCATGGATGAACTTGATCTGATTGGAGAGGGTGCTGGTATCACATATGCTTACCCTATTTCACGTGTTAAAGGGGTCACACTTAAGATGGCAGATCTGTAAGGCAGTGATCATTGAGTCTCTTATTATGTCTTTATAGGCTATAAGATGCACCCCTTTCCTCTTTACTTATAAACTTTTTTTATACTTAATGATTCTCATTGATTTCATTTTCATTTCTTAATCTATAACTTGTTTGGTTATGATGTGAGTAAGATAAGTGTTGGGCTTAAGCGCAACAAAGTAGTCTTTTGTCTGCTTAGTGAAGACAGAAGGCGTGTAGAGTTTATCTTTAAAATGTGAGATAGTCTCTATGTAGAGGCCTTGCCTCAAATGAAGCCTGTTTGTCTTATTTAGAGACAAATGGTTGTAAGGAGGATCTTATGTTAGTAGATCAAAAAGCAAGATTGCAAGAAGCAGTTGGAATTATTGATAATATCGCCGTCTCTCCGGATGTCAATATTGATTATTTTATTCCTGGTGTCTTGGTGAGTGAAAATGCCGATGGAAGTGGTGAACGAGGTGGACCTTATGTACAGTTTACCTACGCACTAAACGGCACAGACCAACATGTGCAACATATGCCTATAACACATGGGTACCTTGATAAAACACCTCAAGACTTAGCAAACTTAGTGACCTTCTCTTTAGAAAGATTTATGGAAGAGATTGATTCACGTCAGTATGGGGCTCAGTAATAGTCTCTAAGAGAGTTGTACTCGTTGGTATAGCTCTTTGTATTCATCCGCATTTTCATGTGCAAAAACTTCCTGTATAACATAAATAAAACATTTTTTTACTTTTTTCATAATTTCATCACAGGTTTTTATTTTTTGTGATAGAATGTACTTAAGAGGATGTAAAAACATCTGAAATTGATGGTCACATCCTTTAGCTTAATCTTAAGTGATTAGCTACTATATATTAGGAGAATTATCATGGACACTGTAACAAAAGAAAAATTAGAAAAAGTAGTTGAACTGGTTGACAAAGCAATGGTTGACCCAGATATAGATATTGATTATTGTATTCCAGGGGTGAAAACAACAACAGATGATTGTGATACTTCAGGTGATCCTTATATCTTAGTAACCTATGTGGTAAGTGAGTACACAAAACCAACGCGTAAAATTCATTTAGGGTCAACGGCTCTTTTAAGTTCAGCAGAAGAGATTGCCAATAAAACAACCTTTTCAATTGAAGAATTTAAAGGTGAGATAGACTCTGTTGAGATGGGCTAAAGCCCGTCTTTATAATAAAAACATCATATTTTTACATCGGCTCATCTTCATTTAAAACTACGCGAGACATAAGACCTACATCTACCAGCATTCATTATATAAACACCTTACTTATTAAAACAGTATTCTTAGTAAATAGAGTTGCATAATTATTATTTAACAAAAATTTTGTTAAAATAGTCAAAATTTATAGAGAGACACATACTTATGTCTCGTAAAAAGGCTATCCAAGCATGATGGACGTTGTAGAAATTCAGAAAATATTACCTCACAGATATCCTCTTCTTTTAATTGATAGAGTCACCGAAGTAACAACAAATGAGAAACTTTTAGGGTATAAAAATGTCAGCATTGGCGAACAAGTATTTGAGGGACATTTCCCAGGTCATCCTATCTATCCAGGTGTTATGATCTTAGAAGGTATGGCCCAAGCCGGTGGTATTCTTGCTTTTAAAAGCATGGACATGAGTGAAGAAGAGGCAGCAGAAAAGGTTGTTTACTTTATGAGTATTGATAAGGCAAAGTTTCGTGCCCCAGTACGACCAGGCGATAGACTTGAGTATGAGATCTCTGTGATTAAAAACAAGGGCGCTATCTGGATGCTTCAAGGTAAGGCGTATGTGGATGGAAAACTGGTTTCTGAAGCAGAATTAAAAGCTATGGTAGTAGATAAGTAGGATATTTCAAAATATTGTGAGTGAATCTCACGAGTTATTGAATAAAGTAAGATAAATAGGAAATCAATTTATGATATCAGAACTAGCAATTATTGAGCCGGGCGCGCAAATAGGAGAGAATGTAAGCATTGCTCCCTTTGCCTTTGTCTCTAGTGAGGCTATTATCGGTGAGGGTACTAGTATCGCACAAGGTGCTTGTATTTATGGAAAAACAACTATTGGAAAAAATAATAGAATTTTTTCACATGCAGTCATTGGCTCTGCACCTCAAGATCTAAAATACAATGGTGAAGAGGTAGAACTTATCATTGGTGATGACAATACGATTAGAGAATTTACCCTTTTTAATCCAGGTACTGCTGGTGGCGGGTCTAAAACCATCATTGGTTCACATAACCTCTTTATGGGATATGTGCACGTAGGGCATGACTCTATCATCGGTTCTCACTGTATCTTTGCTAATGCTGCGACAATTGCTGGGCATGTTGAGATTGGTGATCATGTAGTTGTGGGTGGAATGACACCTATTCATCAGTTTGTACATATTGGAGATTATGCAATGATCGCAGGGGCTTCAGCTCTTTCTCAAGATGTGCCACCTTTTTGTATGGCCGAAGGAAACCGTGCTGGTTTGCGTGGGCTTAACCTAACGGGTCTGCGAAGAAAACTCGAACGTGATGATATTAATGAACTTAAAACAGCATACAAAGAGATGTTTGAAAGAGGCCGCGCTTTAAAAGATGCGGCGCAAGAAGTATTAGATACAACGTCTAATCATTATGCTAAAGAGTTAGCAAACTTTGTAATAAAAACCAAACGTGGTATCGCGTATGAAAGGAAGGCAAATGATTCATAGAAATTGTAGCTTTTGTGAGGCAATAGAGACAGAAGAAAATCCTCTAATCGCGGGTAATGGTGTTTATATTTGTAAAAACTGTGTAATCTCCGCGTATAGAATTATGTTTGGAGATGAACAGACCGGTGAAGAGGGCATTGTTGCGCCTACACTTGATGGAAAATTGATGACGCCAAAAGAGATGAATGAACATCTTGGTGAATATGTGATTGGTCAAGAAAATGCGCGTAAACTTCTCTCAGTAGCGGTTTATAACCACTACAAGCGTATCTTCAAACAGCATGAGGTTGAAGAAGACGATACAGAGATCGCAAAATCAAATATCTTACTCATTGGACCAACGGGTTCAGGTAAGACCTTGATGGCTCAAACCATTGCACGTGTCCTTAATGTGCCTTTGGCTATCGCTGATGCAACCTCATTAACCGAAGCTGGATATGTGGGTGAAGATGTTGAAAATATCTTAACACGCCTACTTCAAGCTGCTGATGGGGATGTTGAAAAAGCAGAACAGGGGATCTTGTTTATTGATGAGATTGATAAGATTTCTCGTATGAGTGAAAACCGCTCTATCACACGCGATGTTTCAGGTGAGGGTGTTCAGCAAGCTCTACTTAAAATTATCGAAGGCGCACAGGTTAACCTACCACCTAAGGGCGGACGTAAACACCCTAATCAAGAGTTTGTTTCTATGGATACTTCAGGTATCTTGTTTATCTGTGGTGGTGCTTTTGATGGAATGAAAGATATCCTTAAACGTAAGGGTGGTGAAAATGTGCTTGGTTTTGGACATGAGAAAAAATCAAAAGATGAACAAGAACCAACCTTTGATATGGTAGAGCCTGATGACTTAGTTCAGTACGGTCTTATCCCCGAATTAATCGGACGTTTACCAATTATCGCTACACTTGGCGAAATCGAAGAAGAGGCAATGATTAAGATCTTAACAGAGCCTAAGAACTCACTGGTACGCCAATACAAAAAACTTTTTGCTATTGACTCGGTTGAACTTAATTTTGAGGAAGATGCACTTGTTGCCATTGCTCAAAAAGCGATTAAGAGAAAAACAGGAGCACGTGGGTTACGTTCAATCATGGAAGAGATGATGATTGACGTGATGTACGAGCTTCCAGAGTACCCAGGTTATGAAGTTGTTATTACCAAAGAGATGGTAAATGAGGGCGAAAAACCGATATATATTAAACAAAATAAGAAAAAAACAGCTTAGGACAGTAAATGATTTTTAATAAATTTGTAGGACTTTTTTCAAGTGACCTTTCCATTGACTTAGGAACGGCGAACACACTTGTCATTGCTAAGGGTAAGGGGATTATTATTAACGAACCATCAGTGGTAGCCGTTAAAACAGAGCGTTTTGGACATCAAAAGGTCTTAGCGGTTGGACGCGAAGCCAAAGAGATGGTCGGTAAGACACCTGGAAATATTAAGGCAATCCGTCCTATGAAAGATGGGGTCATCGCTGACTTTGATATGACAGAGAAGATGATCCGTAAGTTCATTCAAAAGGCGCATGGTCGTTCAGCACTTATTAGCCCTCGTATTATTATCTGTGTACCTTATGGTTTAACACAGGTCGAGCGTAAGGCCGTACGTGAATCAGCACTTTCAGCCGGTGCACGTGAGGTTTTCTTGATTGAAGAGCCTATGGCAGCAGCAATTGGAGCTGGGATTGATATTCGTGAACCACAAGGAAACTTAGTGGTTGATATTGGTGGAGGAACAACAGAAATTGGTGTTGTTTCACTTGGTGGCCTTGTACTTTCTAAGTCCATTCGTGTGGCAGGTGATAAGATCGATCAGGCTATCGTTGATTATGTAAAGCGTAAGTATAACCTTCTGATTGGTGAGCGCTCAGCTGAAGAGATTAAAATCGCCATTGGTACAGCAATGCCACTGGATGAAGAGCTGACGATGATTGTAAATGGACGTGACCAAGTAGAAGGGCTCTTAAGCTCTATTGAACTCACTAGCGAAGATGCACGTGAGGCAATGCGTGATCCTTTAAAAGAGATTGGTGAAGCCCTTAGAGATGTTTTAGAGATTATGCCACCAGACCTTGCGGGTGATATCGTAAACCACGGGATTATCCTAACAGGAGGAGGGGCCTTAATTCGTCAACTTGACAAGTTCCTTTCTGAACTGATTAAAATTCCAGTATATGTGGCCGATGAGCCACTTCTAGCCGTTGCAAAAGGAACTGGACGTGCCCTTGAAGAGATAGATCTACTTCAGGAACTTTTTGAGCATGAATAAAGAGCTCGTTGGCTTTTTATTTTTAGCATTTGCCATTGTTATTGGCGTACTAAAATTTACAAACTGGATTCAAGACCCCTTTATTGGGGCTTTGAACGGAATGAAAAACATCTATCATGAAAGTGTAGAAGGCATTAATAGCTCTATTGATGAACACTTTTCTCAGCGCGACACCATCATTAAACTTGAAGCTGAAAACAAAAAATACAGAGAAAATAATCTTCTTGCGCAAGAGTTTGCGACGGAGTTGAATGCTATGTTTAAAGAACATAACTCCGATCTTAAAATCTCGCCTAAGGTGCAACTTGTTAAAACCCTTTCTTATGCTAAGTTTGGTGATATTAACCGTGTTTGGTTAGATATGAAAGATTATAATACCTCTAAGGTATATGGCTTGGTGAGTGAGGGTGTGAGTGCGGGGATTGTAACTTTTAAACATAATCAGCCTATGGCCTTGCTTAACTCAGATTATAAGTGTTCTTACACAGTTTACATAGGTAAAAAAAGAGCTCCAGGCATTGTGCATGGAAAAAATACGAAAGAGATGATTGTTGAGTTTATCCCTAACTGGATTAAGTTAGAAGTGGGTGATGAGGTCTATACCTCGGGGTTAGATAATCTCTTTTTTACCGGCTTACGCGTTGGGAAGGTCTTAGAAATTACAAAATCGCAAGGTTTTCAAAATGCCTTGATTGAACCCTATTTTGATGTGACTCAGCCTGATTATTTTCATGTGATTATGAAACGGTATTAGATGCAATCGTCTTTTTTACAGGCTTTGGATAAATTAATTGTAGAATATAAGGCTTTAAAAAAAGAGAATGCAGAGTTGAAAAAAGCCTTAGAAAAGTCGGAAAAAGGCAGTGAAAAAAAGAAGAAAAAAAGAAAAAAAGAAGAAAAATCCCCTAATGTGAAAGAGAAAACACCTTCTCTTTTTTAAGTGCTAAGCATTTTTGGTAACAGTGACTTTCTCGTATTGTTGCCTTTTAAATTTATAAAAGCTCTAAAAGATAAATTTTAGAATATTTCTCATCCATTTTTAAGCCCCTAATAGGTATAATCAGCAAATTTATTATGAACATATTTAAAGGGTCACAATGCCAAGAAGAGACGATATAAAAACCATTTTACTCATAGGTTCTGGACCTATTGTTATTGGACAAGCCTGTGAGTTTGATTACTCTGGAACACAAGCGGTTAAGACGCTTAAAGAGCTTGGATATCGTGTCATCCTTATTAACTCTAATCCTGCAACTATTATGACTGACCCTGAGTTTGCAGATAGAACGTATGTGGAAGCCATCACCCCTGAGATTATCGCTGAGATCATTAAAAAAGAGAATGTTGACGCGGTTCTTCCAACCATGGGAGGTCAGACTGCCCTTAATGCTGCCATGACCATGCATGAAAATGGTATGCTAGAAGGCGTTGAGTTCTTAGGTGCAAACCCAGAAGCGATTAACAAGGGTGAAGATAGACAGGCCTTTAAAGAGGCAATGATTAAGATTGGTATGGATTTACCACATTCAAGATATGCACACTCTATGGATGAAGCACTTGAAGCAGCAGAAGAGATCGGTTTTCCTATCATCATCCGTGCCTCATTTACCCTAGCAGGTGGGGGTTCAGGTGTGGCATATAATATTGATGAGTATAAGACACTTGCACAACGTGGTTTAGATGAGAGTCCCATTACAGAGATCTTGGTTGAAGAGTCACTTTTAGGATGGAAAGAGTATGAGATGGAGGTTATTCGCGATAAGGCGGATAACTGTATCATTATCTGTTCAATTGAAAACTTTGATCCAATGGGTGTACATACAGGTGATTCTATTACGGTAGCACCAGCACTTACACTAACGGATAAAGAGTATCAACGTATGCGTGACGCAAGTTTTGATATCTTAAGAGAGATTGGTGTTGACACGGGTGGCTCAAACGTACAATTTTCTATTGACCCTAAAACAGGTCGTATGATTGTTATTGAGATGAATCCGCGTGTTTCTCGCTCATCTGCCTTGGCTTCTAAGGCAACGGGGTATCCTATTGCCAAGGTAGCTACACTGCTTGCCGTTGGATTTACGCTTGATGAAATCACCAATGATATTACAGGAACACCTGCTTCTTTTGAACCAGTGATTGATTATGTCGTGACAAAGGTTCCACGTTTTACCTTTGAGAAGTTTCCTGAAGCGGACTCAACCCTTACAACAGGGATGAAGTCTGTTGGTGAAGCCATGGCAATTGGACGTACTTTTAAAGAGTCTTTTCAAAAAGCTCTGTGTTCTTTAGAAGAGGGATACAGTGGCTTGGATTGCCAAGAGGGTGATATGGAACATATCATTCATGAGATTCGTCGTCCCAATGCTAAACGTATGCTTTATGTGGCAGAAGGGTTTCGTCGTGGGCTCTCTCATGAAGAGATCTTTGATATTTGTAAGATTGATCCATGGTTCTTGTATCAGATGGAAGAGTTGGTTGATTTTGAAAAAACGATTGATATTGATATCTTAAATGATGAAGAACGTTTTAGAGAGGCAAAGACCTATGGTTTCTCAGACACTAAGATCGCTCAGCATATTAATAAAAACTCCAACATAACGCAAAGTGAAAACGATATCTATAATGCGCGTAAACGTTTAGGTATTCACTTAGAATATAATGAAGTAGATACCTGTGCGGCAGAGTTTGAAGCCTTAACACCGTATCTTTACTCAACAACCAATATTAGTAAGCTTCCTAACCTTACAAACCGTGTAGATAGCTCCAAGAAGAAGGTAATGATTCTTGGTGGTGGTCCCAACAGAATTGGTCAAGGGATTGAGTTTGACTACTGTTGTGTACATGCTGCTTTTGCACTTAAAGAGATGGATATTGAGACCATTATGTATAACTGTAATCCTGAAACGGTTTCAACAGATTATGATACCTCAGATGTGCTCTATTTTGAACCAATTGACTTTGAACATGTTAGAGAGGTGATTGAGTATGAACAGCCAGATGGAATCATCGTTCACTTTGGTGGGCAGACACCACTAAAACTTGCTAATTCACTGACTGCTATTGGCGCAAAAATCTCAGGAACACCGGCGAAGGTGATTGACCTGGCTGAAGACAGAGAAAAATTTGCAGCCTTTGTAGAAGAGTTTGGTTTAAAACAGCCTGCTAATGGCCTTGCAACGACGAAAGAGCAAGCCGTAAGTATTGCGGAGTCACTAACTTATCCTGTATTGGTTCGTCCTTCTTTTGTATTGGGTGGACGTGCGATGCGTATTGTTTATAACTCAGATGAACTTCGTACCTATATGGAAGTGGCGGTATCAGTCTCGAATGATGCCCCTGTTCTTGTAGATAAGTTTTTAGACCAAGCAATTGAGTTGGATGTGGACGCGATTTGTGATGGCTCTGAAGTTTATATTGGTTCAGTAATGCAACATATTGAAGAGGCGGGGATTCACTCAGGAGATTCGGCATGTTCGCTTCCACCTGTGAATCTTTCAGACAAGATTATTGCGCAGGTTGAACAAGAGACGAAAACGATTGCCCTTGGTTTAGGGGTAGTGGGTCTGATGAATATTCAGTTTGCTATCTATCAAGATGAGGTTTACTTAATTGAGGTGAATCCACGTGCTTCACGTACGGTACCTTTTGTTTCTAAAGCAACGGGTATGCCATTGGCGAAGGTAGCAACACGTGTTATGATGGGTGAACCTTTAAGAGAGGCACTGAAGTTTTATGATAACTATAATGTTGTTATGGAAGGAGAGGGTATCTTAAAACCACGCCTAAAAGATCATATCGCTCTCAAAGAGGCTGTTTTCCCATTTAACAAGCTTTATGGTGCTGACCTTGTACTAAGTCCAGAGATGAAGTCAACAGGTGAGGTTATGGGTATCTCTAAAAACTTTGGAACCTCTTTTGCCAAGTCACAGATGGCGGCGGGCAATATCATCCCGACAGAGGGAAAATGTTTCCTCTCTTTTATCGACATGGATAAGGTGCATGCGCCTGAGATTGCTAAGGGCTTAAGCGAAAATGGCATCAAGCTGATCGCTACAAAGGGAACAGCTAAGGTGATTAATGAAGCCGGTATAGAGTGTGAGGAGGTACTTAAAATCTCTGAAGGCCGTCCTAATATCGAAGATGTAATGACCAATGGTGATATTACCATGGCCATTAATACTTCAGATAATAAAACAGCTAAAGACGATGCAGTGAAGATTCGTCAAATCGTTTTACGCAGGGCTATTCCTTATTTTACAACACTCTCTGCGGCGCGCGCGACCATTGCTGCACTAGCGCAGATGAAAAATGAAAATTGGAATGAACCTGTACCGCTTCAAGAGTACCTTGATTAAGTCTTTGTGATGTCCTTGGATACTAGCTTAGCGCAGAAGGTCTTTTTAGTACAAACTGACACAACGGTAGGCTTTCTTTCTCAAAACAGCCATAAGCTAGCGGAAATTAAAGAGCGTCCAAATGAGAAACCCTTTGTTAAGGTCTGTTCTTCACTGAAAACTTTAAAGAAGATGGCTCGGGTGCCAAAACAGCATAAAAACAGAGTGCGTAGAGGAAAAAGAGAGACCTTTGTTTATGCCAATAATGAAGCGATACGTGTGGTTAAAGATAAAGACCATGCACGTTTTGTAAAACCTTTTGGCTGGTTTTACTCCAGTTCGGCAAATGAGAAGGGTCTGTCCTATAATCAAGAGTTTGCAAACCTCAAATCTGATATAATCATTGAAAATGCTAAGGGATTGTTTGAGGGAGAAGCTTCTTCAATATTTAAGCTCAGTAGTACTAAGATGAAAAGGTTACGATAATGGGAAATAAGTTAGCGACAGCATTTATAGCGGGCATATTTTTTGCCTTTTTTTTGGACTTCTTTTTTATCTTAGGTCTATTCTTAAATTATATCCAAGCCCAAGACATTAATGTTTATTATAATGTGCTTTTTGCAGACCATCAAAGTTATCTCATCTTTTTTAGCTTAGTGGCCATTTTTGGATACCTTTTCATCTTTTTTCCAAGTACGAAGATAGCAACTATAATTTTTGGGATCAGTTTTGCTGTAGTGAATGCGACACAGATTCCTTCAGTGGGTTTTTATGCGGGTCAGATGATGTTTGAAGAGACAGATAAGGTGATTAAAGAGGGTACACAGACCTACATAGGCAAGATCGTGTATGAGGGAAGAGATAAACTCTGGTTTTATGAAGAAGAACTAAAGAAAATAATTGAAATACAAAAACAAGAGATAGAATAAAAATCTAAAAAAATGTGAGTGAACCTCACATTTACTGAAAAAGATTATTCAGATACAAAAGCAAGATATACAATAAAAACCTACGACTGGTAGGTTATTTAAACAAAAATATAAATAGAGGTAAGATATGCGTAATTTTATTAAATCAGGATCAGCCATTGGCATGGGTTCAATGAGTTTGGTTGTGATGTCAGCCTTAAGTGGTTGTTCTGCGCCTCAAGAAGAGGCTAAAAATCGTTTTTTAGTGATTGAGCAAAATGCAAATGGAAAATATACAGTAGTTGAGGAACATCCAACGGATGGTGAATCACGCGCAATCATTCGTGAACGTGATGAAAATGGTAAAGTAACCGAACGTTTTATGAATGAGGCAGAAATGAAAGCCCTAGCAGAACAAGAGTACGCAAAGGTACAAAATGGCACCTCAGAAACGACACAAGCTAACAATGGTGGCGGTATGGGTTTAGCAGGAACAATTTTAGCCGTTGCTGCTGGATCATTGATGGGAAATATGATCGCCAACTCATTAATGGGAAATAAAAACTTTTCTCAAAATGCTAATCGTGTTAATAAATCAGCCTATCATGCGAAGAAAAGAGCCACTGCTGCGAAGTCTAAAAAGAGCTTCTTCTCTAAAAAATCTTCTTCATCAGGAACATCTTCAGGGTGGGGTGGATGATTAAGACCCTTAAGGTTAAGCCTATTGATAATGCCACCTTAGAGGAGATTGGCTTCTCTTGGCATACCGATACAGATGGTACTTCTTATGTAGCAGATGAACTTGTGGAAGTGAGCGACGATGAGGCAGAGGCGTATTATAAGGCAGGAAATGAACTTTATGATATGTACGCAACTGCTGCCGAGTATGTAATTGAAAATGATCTGTTTTTTGAGATTGGGATTCCTTTTAACCTTGTAGAGACGATTAAGAAGTCTTGGGAAAATGATGTGCATTGGCATCTGTACGGTCGCTTTGATTTAGCTGGCGGCATAGATGGAAAGCCTATAAAACTTATAGAGTTTAATGCCGATACCCCTACGGGTCTTTTTGAGACGGCAATTGTTCAATGGGCACTGCTTAAAGTCAATGAGATGGATGAAGAAAAACAGTTTAATACGGTGTATGAAGCTATTAGTGATAACTTTAAACGTCTGATAACGCTGTTTGATGATACTTCGAGTTTTGAGGAGCGATATGAGGGCTGGCGTATACTTTTTTCATGTATCGAAGGCATTGATGAGGAAGAGGTGACTACAAAGCTTTTAAAACGCATGGCAGATGATGCAGGTTTTTTAACGGGATTTGAATTCTTACATCAGGTACAGTTTGATGATGAGAGTATCAGCGACGCGGATAATCAAAATTATGAGTACTGGTTTAAACTCTTTCCTTGGGAAGATATAGCCATAGAAGAGGGCGAGTTAGCCTTAACCCTTCAACATATACTCGAATCACAATCGGCGATTATCTTAAATCCTGCCTATACCTTACTCTTTCAGTCAAAGGGGATGTTAAAGATACTGTGTGATCTTTTCCCAGATTCACCGTACCTGCTTGAGTGTGCTTATGAGCCTTTAGAAAACAAGGCCTATGTCGAAAAGAAGGTCTTTGGACGAGAGGGGGCTAATGTCAGTTTTGTGGAAGCTGATGGAAGTGTTTCTGCAAAAACAGAGGGTGAGTATGGACATTATAAATCTGTTTATCAAGAAGCAGTAGAATTTCCTCAAGATGAAGCGGGGAATTACTACCAAGCAGGTGTCTTTTTTGCTTATGAGTCTTGTGGTTTAGGTTATCGACGTGGAGGAAAAATCTTAGATAATATGAGCAAATTTGTAGGACATGTTATCGCTTAAAAGCATTATCTTCTAAAAGCTCGTCCTCCTTGTCTTTCAAGGAGTTGAGCTGTAATGAGAAGGGTTTCATTCCATTGTGTCTGTATAGGCTCTGTTAGAGATGGGTTGACTTGTTTTTGCAGTGGTTTTTGGTTCAGTAAATTTTGGAAGTTTAACTCAGAAAAGCCGTAGAGAAAGCTCAAGGTCTTTTTGGAGTTAGTCTTGGCTAAAAGATAAACTTTTTGGTTGTTTTTTAAATCTACAATATAAAACCCTAAGCCTTTAGTATTACGAATCTCTTTTACCTTTTTAGCATCAAAGATACGTGAAAAAATTGTGGAAAAATTTGAGCGAAACTGGTAGAGACTTAAGACGCGGGCTTGTTCATAAACAAGAAGCTGATGATATTCATCTTTGAAGACCTCTTGCTTTATGGTTATGGTACTTAATTTTTTGTAATCTTGAAAAGTTTTTGTGCTATGAATTGTAGAAGTGAAGGTGTCATTTTTTAACTCAATTTGGTTTGAATGAATGTTTATAGAAGTAGAACTGCATCCTATTAAAAAAAGCGTAAGGAGTGCAGTGAAGGTAAATTTCATGATAAAACTTAACTCTCTTTGGCTAACATCTCTTTATAACCCTCTTCGGCTGATTGGATATCCACGCGTTTAGGTACCTTTCTTGAGGCAATATAGCCCACAATTTGGCCTGCTTCATCAAGTTTAGGAACAATGTTGACAATGACCCAATAAAACTTACCATCTTTTCTAAGGTTTTTAACATAACCTTCCCAAATCTTACCGGCTTGAATAGTCTTCCACATCTGCTCAAATGCGAGTTTAGGCATATCTGGATGGCGTAAAAGACTGTGGGGTTGTCCAATCGCTTCTTCTTTTGAGTAGCCTGACATCTCTACAAATTTTCTATTAACAAAGGTGATAACGCCCTTGGTATCGGTTTCTGAAATAAGTGATCTTCCATCAAAAAAGACCTCTTGATTGACTGGTGTTGGTCGTGTCATAAATTTCCCTAGAATGAAGAGTGTCATGAAGGCACTCTTATGTAATTATTATGATATTCTAGCTTATTAAAAATAAAATATCCATAGTGTCCTAGCACTTGTGTTTTTTACGTAAGTCAAGACAGTTTAAAGAAGCTTTGAAGAGGATGAGGTATAATACGCCTAACTTACAATAACGGTGGTCCATGCTAGTTGATGACGTCAATGCTCTTTTAAATGATAAAAAACTTCTGCTGACTGAGGTCTATTTTAAACTTCAAGAACATTTTGAAAATAAGTATGGCAAGAATACCGTTGTTTTTATAGAGATTGGTACCTTTGTTGAGGTGTATGAAGTCAATAATGATGAGATGCAGTTAGGTAAGGCCAAGGAGATGGCGGAACTACTCAACATTCAACTGACCAAGAAAAACAAGACCATTGTTGAAAATTCGACTAAAAACCCTCTCCTTGCAGGGGTACCCACTATCTCTTTTGAGCGTTACTTAAACCGCCTGATTCAAGAGCAAAAATATACCATTATTTATGTCAGACAAAGAGGCGAGCCTCCTAAGGTAAGCCGTTATGTCGATAAGATTATCTCACCGGGTACGAATTTTGATTATACAACCGATAGTGAAGATAACTACATCGTCTCTTTATTAGTGGACAAGCACAAAGATATCTACTCTATTGGTTACAGTGCGATTGATGTGACAACGGGAAAAACTTTTCTTTATGAAGCCCATGGAACGAGTGAAGATCAGAACTACGCGCTTGATGAGATCTTTAATCTCTTGCATGTGTATAAGACCTCAGAGGTGGTGTTGAGCTTTTTAGAGGGCGTGGATGATCAAAAGCATATTTTGCGTTACCTTGAAATAGATGAGCATTATACTTACTCTGTAAACAACCAAAGACCCAAGATAGATTATCAAAATGAACTCTTTAAAAGGGTATATCAGATTCAGTCGCTTCTCTCACCTATAGAGCATTTAGACTTAGAACGCACCCCTATGATTTCAGAAGCTTTAGCGGTCTTGGTGCATTTTGTCATTGAACATGATTTTCATATCATTCAAAAACTCTCCAGGCCACAGCTTATTGATAACAGGCGCTATATGTACCTTGGAAACTCGGCCTTTGAGCAGTTGGGTGTGATCTCTAAAGATAGAGATGAGATGACGCTTTTGAAACTCATCGATAAGTCAGTTACGGCCATCGGTAAGCGTCTTTTAAAAGAGAGACTACTTAATCCTATCATGGAAGAAGAGGAACTAACAAGACGCTACAATCTAGCCGATAAGGTGACCTCTCATGCAAAGATACTTGAGGAAGCACTGCGTAATATTTATGACTTAGAGCGACTCTCTCGCCGTACTAACTTGGGTCGGCTTCACCCCTTTGAGATGAATTTTATTTACGATTCACTTTTGGGTATTACAGAGCTGATGGCTTATGTGAAAAAACATAAGCTCTCTAAGACCCCTTTTTCAGATGCAGAGGTGTTAGCCTTTATCAAAGAGATAGAGAAGACCTTTAATCTTGATGTTACACGTAAATACACCATTCAAGCTGTAGATGAGAACTTCTTAGCACGCGGGGTTGATCCGCATATTGATGAACTGAGTGATGAAAATGCGAAGATGTTTCAGAGCATGTATATCATGATGGATAAGATTGAAGAGTTGCTTTCTGGAGTGGTTAATAAGAGTGAAAATCGTTTAGTAACCTTAGGACAGTTGGATAAAGAGGGTTATTTTATTAACCTTTCTAAAAATCGTTTTTCGATGATAGAATCAGAGTTTTTAGGCACAGGGGTGGAAATTGATGGAGAGTTTGTTAGTTTTAAAGCCTTTCATGTTAAAAAACTAACGAATAATGTCAAAATAACCTCTGAACTAATTGAGTCGCTTTCGGATAAAATCATGCGAAACCGCGCGAAGATTGTTGCCCTAGCCAAAGAGAAGTTTGTGGAGAAGCAGCATCAACTCGAGCGGCGATATACCCTGCTTTTTGAACGTATGATTCATTATGTTGCAGACATTGATGTAGCGGTTTCAACGGCGAAGAGTGCAGAGCTGTATAACTACGCACGGCCTATGCTGGTAAAAGCCCATGAGGATGAGAACTTTTTACAAATTCTTGAGTTACGACACCCCCTTATCGAGGTACAAGAGCATCAAGGTATTTATGTACCTAATGATATTGTAATGGGTAATAGAGAGTATATGGATCTGCCGTATCCTGAGACCATTATGCTCGATACACATGTGCATGATGGGCATCAGATTCATGGGGTGTTGCTGTATGGGATTAACTCTTCAGGTAAGTCTTCTTTAATGAAGAGTATCGGTTTAGCGGTTTTAATGGCACAAGCCGGCTTTTTTGTACCCGCATCCGCGATGAAGTTCTCTCTGTTTGAGTCAATCTTTACCCGTATCGTCTCTAAGGATAACCTCTCTAAGGGACTCTCTACCTTCGCGGTGGAGATGTTAGAGATGAAGAACATTTTTAACCGTGCAGGTACAAAATCTTTGGTACTTGGTGATGAGATTAGTCATGGGACAGAGACCCTTTCAGGAGTAGCCATTGTGGCTTCAGCCATTATGAAACTAGCGAAGCTTCGTTCCGTTTTTCTTTTTGCGACTCACCTTCATCAACTCTCAACGATGGATGAGGTAGTAAAACTTAAAAATGTAGTGAATTTACATTTAGAAGTTGCTTATGATGAAGAGAGTGACAAACTTTTGTATAACCGTACCCTCCAAAGCGGAAGCGGAAGTAGTATCTACGGACTAGAGTTTGCAAAGTCCTTGCATATGGACCAAGAGTTCTTAGATGTGGCCAATAACATCCGAAAACGCCTTGCGAATGATTATGATGAGTTAGAGCTTCTGGTTAAGAAGAAAAAACGCTCTAAGTATAATAAAGATTTGTATGTCACAAAGTGCATTATCTGTGGGAATATTGCCGAAGATGTGCACCATATATCGCATCAATCCCAAGCAAATCAATCGGGCTTTATTGGGCATTTCCATCAAGATCATAAACATAACCTTATTCCTTTGTGTAAAGACCATCATAATGAGATTCATAGCGGTAAGATTATCGTTAAAGGCTTTAGAATGACTTCTACTGGTTTAGAGCTAGATTATGAGGAACAGCTAAGTAGGTAGAGTCGTATAAGTTTAGCACCTTTCATTATTATGTTATAGTATTACTAAATATTCAATTTTGAAGGATTTTTAGATGAAACTTCTTCTAATTATGTGCTTACTCTTTTCTATCATCAAGGCAGAAGAACTAGATGACTTGCTTGAGGCCTACACTTATAACAGTGACCTCTCTACCAAAACAAAGCATGAAAATGGTGGTACGGTTACTGTCTATACTCGTCAAGACCTTGAGAAGATGCAGGCGCGTTCGCTCAAAGATCTCTTGAAATCACATCCTGTTTTACGTTATCAAGAGAGTCGAGCAGGTTTGCCAGATATGTTTTATCGTGGAGGGACTTCGCTTTCAAACAGTAATAATATACGTATCTATATTGACAATCAAGAGCTAACATCAGCGACCTTTGGAAGTGGTTTTTTGATCGCTAATAACATTAATGTAGATGTAATGGATCATGTTGAAATCTATACCCGCTCACCTTCGTATGAGTTTACCACTGAACCCGCATATATTTTAATCAAGCTCTATACCAAACTTGCTGAACGTGATCGCGGTGGAAAACTGGCGGTGAGTTATGGAAACAGAGACTTTAATGAAGAGGCTCTGTTTTATGCAGATGAATTAGAAGACTTTTCTTATGTTGCTTCTCTTACTAGGCGAGATGATAGAAAGAAAACCTATTATAGTCACAATATTCCGATTGATAGGGACTCAGAAAACCTCTCCTTTTTAGGGGTGCTTTACAGTGATGCGCATAAGCTTCAACTCTTTGCAGGTGATAGTGACTTGGGGACCTCTATAGGTAGAAGTCCCCGTGCAACCTATGCCGTTTCACGAGGAAAGTATGACTTTGTCAATATCGCCTATGAAAACACCTCTTTTGATGATCTTTTCTTCTCCATCGCTTTTCAACAGGCCAACATTCAAGGTGCTAATGAAGAAGCAGCCGGGTACACTTCGCCATTATCACCCTCATATGAGTATGATAGACAAGATGAGGTCTTAACTGCTGAGTTGAAGTATGATTTTGAAACAGAGTTCAATCGCCTTATCATTGGGGCGAAGTACCGCCATAAAAGTTTTGAGTTTCAAGAGGGTTCTATTAATGGTATTCCAATTTTAGAGCCACTTACCTCGTATACCGAACAAGAGGTTTTAGGACTATATGCTGAGGAGCGCTATAGTCTTTCTGATCATAATATCATCAATATTGCAGGACAATATACCCATGTTACTAATAATGGGGATATTGGGAATGATCACCTTATACAATTTCGTCTTAATCATACGTATCTTTATGATAATTATACTTTTAAGAGTTTTGTTTATAGAGTTGAATCGCTGGTCGAACCTTCTGTGTATATTGATTTTACCACGACTCCTTCTTTAGATACACAGGTTTTAAATGCCTTTAGTGAAGAGATTAAGTATGAACAGGATAAAAATGAGTTGAAGTTTGTTTTTACCTATAATGTCATCGAAAATCTAATAGAACAATCCAAGCCCTTTGGGGCTTATGTCAATAGACAAGGAAAGATTCATAATACTTCTGCTTTTTTAGAACACACCTATCACTTTAATATGGATAATAAGTTAATCTCTAACATTACTTACAACTACATCAAAGAGCGTTCTAAAAATGATACAGCTGCTTATGTGAGGTTGCTTAATACTGTAGGTAAGTTTGATATCTTTAATGAGGTGGTGTATAACTATACAGACTTCAATAAGGAGCACTATTTTGATTATAGTGCGGGGGTGAAGTACCATTATAGTGATGCATTGATACTCTCTATAAAGGGAGAAAACATCTTTGATACGGGGTATGAGGATAGCTATTTTAGAATAGATCCAAATACCTTCATACCAGAAGAACCAATACAGATATCTCCAGTTGAACAGCGGGTATATCTTAGCATGGAGTATCTCTTCTGATGAAAAAAACTCTGGTATTCTTGCTGTTAAATACAGCGCTCTTGGCCTTTGATAGCATGACTGCTTCTAAAATTTTTGATAAGATTTTTAGTGCCTTAATACCAAAAGAGAATATCTGTGTATATACATTAAGTCCTATGTATACTGAGGTTATTGAAAATGCTTCAAGCCTAAGCTTATGTACAAAGTTGAAAAAGGCTGATATCATCTTGGTTGATTCTTTTGATGAAGTTCCAAAAGGGAGTGAAAAAATGGTGCTTTTTGCAACCTCCTATCGTGTTTACAAAAAAGAGAAAAGTGCAGTGGGAGCTTTTTATTGGGACAGAGGACATGTTAAAATAAAATTTTCTCAACAGAGGCTAAACGATAAAAACATCACCTTACCGAAAGCTTTTAATAAATATATCATGGATGAACTGTAATGCTTGGATTTAAAACTATTCGATCTAAGATTATGAATATGGTGATGGTTGTCTTTACCATTGCGCTGTTTGTACAATTAAGTAGCCAATACTTTCAAGTTAAAGAACAGGCTTTTAATACACTTGATAGTATGAATGAGACTATTAATACGATGTTGTTTGAGTACATTACGGCCTATGTATATAATCGTGATACAAACAATATTCAACTCAGTATTGATGCGATTAAGAGTAAGTACATTAAGGCTATCTATGTCTTAGATGAAGCAGGAAAGATAATTGCAAAAGACCATGACATTAAAGCTCAAGAACTGAAGTACAGTCGTTTTGATATGCTTTTAAAAGCCAAAGAAAAGAGTATCAAAAATACAGATGAATACCTTATCTTAAATACTTTTTCCATTTTAGAGGTTCCCGTTGGATATATGGTTATTGAAGGAAACCTACAAGCCTATAGAGACAATTTAGCCACTGAGATGAAGAGACATGGGATGGAGATGATGGTGTTTTTGTTCCTGTTTTTAATCGCTGCAATTTTACTTTCACAAAGTTTAAGTAGACCCTTAGAAAATATGATTAAAAAGCTACAGTATGTAAAGGCCAATGAGACACTGCAGTTTGAAAAACAAGATCAAATTGAATTTGAGTACCTTTGTGACAATATTTCAAGAGCACATAACAGAGTAAAGGTAGTCAATGAAAATCTTGAAGATGAGGTTAATAAGAAGACGCAAGAGCTTCAAGAATTAAATGCCACACTACAAGAAAAGGTATCACAGGCGATACAAGAAGTTGAATATAAGAGTCAAATGTTGCAACAACAGACAAGACTCGCCCAGATGGGAGAGATGATCTCTATGATAGCGCATCAATGGCGACAACCGCTCTCGACTATAGCCGCTGTTTCTATGAATATGAAAATGATTTTTGCTTTGCAACAATATGATCTCTCTAAGGAAGATGAAAGAGAAGCCTTTGAAAAAGATTTTAATAAAAACTTAGATTCAATCTCTGAGCTTGTACAAACCTTGACGATGACAATTGATGATTTTAGAAATTTTTATAAGTCAGAAAAAGAGAGAAAAAAGGTGAGTATAAATGAACCTTTAGAAAAAGCGCTTAATATTATTGAAACTTCGATTACAAGTAGTGGTATCACCATACATAAGACGCTTAAAAGTAAGAACAATGTCTCCATGCTTAGTTCTGAAATGATGCAAGTAGTTTTAAATATACTCAAAAATGCTCAAGATAACTTTATAGAAAGAGATGTTGAAAATGCAAGGCTTGAAATTCAAAGTTCAGATACTTCAAGGGGTGTCCGCTTAGAGATATCCGATAATGGAGGTGGTATTGCTGATGATATCTTGGCGAAGGTGTTTGACCCTTACTTTTCAACTAAAAATGAAAAAAATGGAACAGGCTTGGGCTTGTATATGTCTAAAACTATTGTAGAAGAACACCATGATGGAAGTTTAGAAGCGATTAATCATGATGTGGGCGTTAGTTTTATTATTGAACTAGACAGTAGCAATGTAGCTGAATAGACAGTTACTGCATACACGTGCAAGTTAGACTGGCTATAATTACAAGAGTAAAACTAAATTTAGGACTATAAGCATGAAAAAAATTATATTATTATCAGCAACAGCCTTGTTTTTGTTAAGTGGATGTACGCAAGAGTCTCAAAACAAATTGGGCCGTTCTATTCAAAACTGGACAGGTACAGATGGGGTATTAGATGTATATGCTGGTGGCAAACTTGTGAACCGTTTTATCAAAGTTGATAAACTTACCACAGGTGCAGGGAAAGACAACCAACCTCGAGCTTATCGTTATGGCTATGGTGTGATGGATTTAAACTTTAACCTCCAAGCGGATGAGGGTGAAAAGAAGGTCTATTTTGAAGTGGGTGATTACAATAATTACATCTTTTATGAAAATCCTAAAGGGTAAGCGCGTTTATGGATGTAATTGAACTGTTTAAATCAATGTTAGAGCGAAAGTCTGAAACCCCCGATGATGGGGGTGCGCTTTCATGGATTAGTGAGTACTTAGAAGGTTATACCTCTATTGTGATTGATAGAGAAGAGGTTAAAAACCTCTTTATCTATAAAAAATTTGGTGAGGGTGAACACCTCTGTTTTGCTGGGCATGTGGATGTTGTTCCTGCCGGAGAGGGCTGGGATAGCGATCCTTATACAGCCGTAGAAAAAGATGGCTATATCTATGGTCGCGGTGCGCAAGATATGAAGTCAGGTCTATCGGCTTTTATTCAAGCCGTACATGACACTAAAGATTTCCATGGAACTCTTTCGCTGCTACTGACCTCAGATGAAGAGGGACCTGCTAAAAATGGTACGGTGAAGGTTTTAGAAGTGTTAAAAGAGAAAAACCTAATGCCTGATGCGTGTATTGTTGCTGAGCCCACCTGTGAGAAGGTCTTTGGGGATGCGATGAAGGTAGGACGACGCGGTTCTATTAATGGAGTGATTGAAAAGATAGGAAAGCAGGGGCATGCGGCTTATCCTGAAAAGGCAACTAATCCCATCCATAAGGTAGCGCAAGTCTTGCATCATATGGCCGGGGTTAACTTAGATGAAGGAGATGAATACTTTTCACCTTCTCAGTTTGTTGTGACCGATATCAGAGCAGGTATGGAAGTAACCAATGTAACGCCAGGTAAATTAAAGATGATGTTTAATGTTCGTAACTCAACAAAAACAGACCAGAAATCCATAGAGGACTTTGTACATAAGTACTTCAAAGAGTTAAACTATACCTTAACACTCGACCAATCAGCTTATCCTTTTGTCACGGATGCTAATACGCACATCGTAAGAAGTTTGGATGCAGCCATTGAGAAGGTCACAGGGATAAAACCAAAACACTCCACAGCAGGTGGAACCTCAGATGCAAGGTTTATTGCACCGTGTGGGGTAGATGTAGTTGAGTTTGGTGTTAAGAATGATACTATTCATGCGCCTAATGAACGTACCTCAAAAGAAGAGGTTCAAAAGCTGTACGAAGTCTTTAGAGAGTTAATAGACAGTTTTTAAGTTCTTATAGATGGACAGAATAATAATCTTCTCGTATAAAGTCCATCATAGCATTGGCGTCATCTGAATAACAGACAACGCCTTGTATATCTATGCCTTGCGTATTCATATATTGCAAGCGAAGATAATCTTCATTCTGGTAATATTCAAAAAGCACACCCGCATAAAAAAAGCCAAGTTGGTTGAGTGTTTCTACAATAGTATCGATCTCTTTAATTGTGTGTAAGTTGATATCAGCAAAAATCATATCGCGTTGCTGATGGCGTAAGGATTCAAAGGCTTTGATAAAGTCTAAAGATTTAAAATTTGAATTAATTACGATAATGCCTGAGTTTAAGATAGGATTGATGCGAATATCTAGTTTTTGAGTTTGAGAAGTATGCATCTTAGCAGGTTTAGTTTCTAAGTGTGCCCGAGCATAAACCTTTTGAATCTCTTTTTGGTAACGCTTCGGAAGGTAGAGTGCCCTAGGCTTAGGATCAAAGAGTAGATAGGCAATCATGGCCCCCGATTTTTGTGCAGTTTTAATGCTTTGTTCAATCTGCATAGAGGAGGGCACGGTACCTAAGGCGATGGCCGTTTCTATCATGTTGTGACGTAGATTGGCTTTTTGAGAGAAGGGATGCATGGTGAGTGCTTCTCCATAGATGGCTTTAAGTCCTTCTTCTTTGGCTTTAATGATGAGGGTGTCAAACATTAGGTTCATAATACCCATACGCTTAAACCTTGGGTCAACACAAGCGACACCAATTTCGGCAATGTTAGAGTACTTGGATTTTAAGAGGGCAAAGTGACCGATGAGTTCCTTATGATAATAAGCAACGATAGAGGTGACTTCATTATTAAGGTTTGCCTCTCTTACCTTATGGGGAATGTAAAAGGTCTCTTTGTAATACGAAAAGTTGTAGTTTCTATAAATAAGTTTAGCAATCCCATCGCCATCTCCTATCTCAAAGCTTCGTATTTGAATATCGTTTAGAACTTTTTCCTTTTCAAAGTGCTCTTGTTCAACACTCTCATTTTTAAGGTTGTAGCAGAGCTTAAAGTCTTGCATAATACTAAGCCGTTTTCCCTTTTTTCCAAGATCAAGATAAGTAAACTCATCCACAAGCTGATAAACCCGATACAGACCCTTATGCTCTTGATACTTCTGCTCAATGGGTTGGCTGAGGTAAGGTGTGAAGTCAAAGGGAAGACCTGCATCTTCGACATTAATACGAAGTTCACAAGAGAAGATATGAAAGTGCACACGTAGGTCAATTTCATAAGGTTGTTCATAAGCATGAGAAATGACATTGTCTAAAAGAATATCTAAAGCCTCTTTGATGGGCTCAAGGTTGGTTTGAAAAAGGCGTGCTTGTATCTGATTAAAAGCAGAAAGAATAAAGGCTGTGTAAGCCTTATTTGATATCTTAATCTCTATACTATCTTGCATGAAAACACCTCTGTTAGCTTTAGTATAGCATATTTGGTTAATTCTAAAAATGCTTATGTTAAAATACAGTATGCAGAAAATATTAATAACTTTATTGCTAAGCACCTTGAGCCTTTTTAGTGCAGAGATTAACTGGGCTAAGTCGTATAAAGAGGCGATAAGCAAGGCAATAGCAGAAAATAAAAATGTAATGGTGCTCATGACAACACATACATGCAGATGGTGCCGTAAGTTAGAGTCACAAACACTAACAGATGCAGGTATAATTGAACGTATCAACAGAGATTATGTGCCCGTGCATGTTACAAGAGATGAAGATGAATACCCAGCTTCTTTAGATGCCCCAGGTGTTCCTGCAACGTATTTTTTAAATGCTAGGGGTGAGCCTATCATCAAAAGGGTGATGGGGTATTGGAACGTGGAAGATTATAGTTCTTTTTTAGATGATGTGGATTACAAACTCGGAAGAAAAGAGTACTAAACTTTAATTATTTTAATTTAGGAGAAAAAATGAGTAAAAAAATGGAATTTATAGCAACAGATAAGGCCCCCGCGGCAATTGGTCCCTACTCTCAAGCAGTAAAAGTGAATGGAATGATCTACACTTCAGGTCAAATTGCCTTACGCCCTGATGGAAGCATGGTAGAAGATGATGTGGTTTTACAAACTAAGCAGGTCTTTGCTAACTTACGCGCAGTGTTAGAAGAAGCAGGAAGCTCTTTAGATAATGTGGTCAAAGTAATGGCCTTTGTTGCTGACATTAATGATTTCGCAACGGTAAATGAGATCTATGCAGAAGCTTTTGGTGAACATAAACCAGCACGTTCACTTGTTGCGGCAAAGACTTTGCCTAAGAATGCTTTGGTTGAGATTGAGGTGATTGCGGTTTGTTGTGAGGATTATAGTTTTTAAATCTTAGTTTTTTTGTTTGGTTTATCATTTGAACCTTTTTTATAAGCTGTAAGTTGTTTATGATGCTCTCATACTTTCTTCTGTCGCGAAGAAAGTATGCAAAGAAGCTCGCTCCACGGCTTCGAGGCTGACGGCTGTCAGCTTCCCTCACTTTAGACAAACTTTAGCTAAAAACTCAAAACTCGCTATGCTCAGACAAATGAGTTTTTTTCACGCTAAAGTTTGTCCTTCGTTCGGCTCTGCAGAGGTTCTGCCGCTTTAAAGCGGTAACGCATCTTATTAATTCAGAAGCTAAGGCTTCTGTGCTGCCGCCTCGTCAAGAGAAAGCTTGTTATGTTTAAAATACTGATTAGGGATAAAAGCATAGCTTTTACATTTGTGATGCGTCACCGCATTGGCTCTTTCGAAACCTCTACAGAACTGAATGGAGGTTCTTTACTCTCGTTAAAAAAATGGCTCTGTCTGAGCGAAGCGAGTTTGACATTTTTAGAGAGTCAAGAAATGGAATGAAGGCACCCGATAGCCATCGGGTTTGAAGCCGTTTCGAGAGCTTCTTTGCTTACTTTCTTCTCGGCAGAAGAAAGTGAGAGAACATCAAAAGACACTAACAACTTAAACAAAAATTCCAAATGATAAATAAAACAAGAAACTTAAACAAACATTTCCGCTTTATAAAACCTTAAAGCAAAACTCAGTATAATTCGCGAACTTTAATTCAGGGCATCACGAGTGTTCTGTCAAAGACTAAAAGAATTTTCTAAATTCTTGGTGTCGGAGAGGGTGAAACTCCTTCTCTTTACTGGCGCAGGCCTGATTATCACCAATCTTGATTATTTTCCTTTGGGTGAAGATTCGAGTTTTCTGAAAAGAAGTCATTCAATGACTTTATTCTAGAGATCGTTTTACGGTCTTGTGATAATTAGGTTTATACCTAGCACTAAGTATTTTTTGAGAACTCTAAACTAAACAAGGAAAATTAATGTACGCAATTATCAAAAATGGTGGTAAACAGTACAAGGTTCAAGAAGGTGATATCCTTTTACTAGACAAAATGTCTTTAGAGCCAAAAGCCGCTATCGAAATCAAAGAAGTTCTTGCTGTTAACGCTGGTGAGCTTAAATTTGGTGCTCCATACGTAGATGGTGCTGTTGTTACTGCTGAAGTTATCAACGAAGGTCGTGATAAAAAAGTTATCACATTCAAAAAACGTCGTCGTAAAGACTCTAAAGTTAAACGCGGTTTCCGTCGTGACTTTACTCGTGTTCGTATCACGAAAATCGCTGCTTAATTAGCGACTAAACTCTTAAAAGGACTCAAGAATGGCACATAAGAAAGGTCAGGGTAGTACACAGAATAATAGAGATTCTGCGGGACGTCGTTTAGGCGTTAAGAAATATGGTGGTGAAACAGTAAGAGCGGGTAATATCATTATTCGTCAACGTGGAACAAAAGTTCACCCAGGTAAAAACATTGGAATGGGTAAAGATCATACTTTATTTGCACTAGTAGACGGTGTTGTAGCGTTTGAACGTTATGACAAAAAACGTAAACAAGTAAGCATTATCCCGGCATAATCGCCTTTCTCGCTTCGGCGAGAATCTTTCTGTATTTTTCAACCCTCTAAGCATTCAATATTTAATAGTATAATTGTTCTAAAATAATATAGTTTTAAATATTCAATAAACTCAAGTAAAGTTGCCTGTGTAAGTCCATTTACGATTTACCATTCACCATTTACCATTTTTCTAAAAGGAAAAATATGTTCATAGACCGCGTAGAGATAACGGTATCATCAGGAAAAGGTGGCCCAGGTTGTGCCTCATTTCGTAGAGAAAAGTTTGTTACCCAAGGAGGCCCTGAGGGTGGAGATGGTGGACGTGGTGGCGATCTAGCTTTTAGATGTGACAATAACACCCATACACTTTCACACTTCCGTGGTAGACATCATGCTAAAGCAGATAATGGTGCTCCTGGAGGAACGCATAACTGTACGGGTAAGTCTGGTAAGACACATTTTGTTATTGTGCCTCCAGGAACACAGATCATTGACAAAGAAACAGGTGAAGTTGTCTGTGATATGACTAAACATGGAGATGAATTTGTGTATCTTCAAGGAGGAAAGGGTGGTTTAGGTAATACCCACTTTAAATCTTCAACTAACCAGACACCGACTTACGCACAACCGGGCCTTCCAGGTGAGACAAAAGAGGTAATCTTAGATCTTAAGTTGATGGCAGATGTAGGACTTGTTGGTTTTCCAAATGTTGGAAAGTCTACGCTTATCTCTACCGTTTCTAATGCAAAACCAGAGATTGCTAATTATGAGTTTACTACGCTTACCCCTAAACTCGGACAGGTGGATATTGGTGATTATGACTCTTTTGTTATGGCAGATATCCCTGGAATTATTGAGGGTGCGTCAGAAGGTAAAGGGCTTGGTACACAGTTCTTACAACATATTGAACGTACAAAAACATTACTCTTTATGATTGATTTAGCCTCTTATCACGAGATGGAATATCAGTATGATAACCTTAAGGTTGAACTGGAAAATTATTCAAAGGTACTTTCAAGCCGTTCATATGCAATCGCTTTAACACGTTCAGATGCAATGAGCCCTGAAGAAGCAGAAGAAAAAACATTGAACTTTATAAAGATGTTAGGTCTTAAGACAGAAAATACTAATCGTTATCGCTTTGATGATGACCTGCCTTATTTTGAGCAGATTCCTGATGCAGCGGGTCAATATGAACATGACTTACCATTTATAGTAGCTCCAATCTCATCAGTGACCCATAAAAATACGAAAGCGCTTTCTCAAGCTCTTTTTGACTTGGTCTCTTCTCAACGATGAATCGTATCGTTATTAAGGTCGGTTCAGCAGTTTTAACCGAGCAAAACCATATTGCTAGAGAGCGTATGCAAGCCCTTGTTGACTTTATTGCTGAGCTTAGAGAGAAATATGAGGTGATACTCGTCTCTTCTGGCGCAGTGGCTGCGGGGTATACCGAGCTGAAACTCGATAAAAAGATAGTGGAAAACAAGCAAGCCTTGGCTTCTATTGGGCAACCACTTTTAATGCACCGTTATAAAAAGAAATTTGAACGTTATGATGTGATTACTTCACAGGTTTTAGTCACCGCGTCAAACTTCAACACACCCGAACAGGTTAAAAAAGTCGAAAATACAATCAATACTCTTTTGACCCACGGTATATTACCTATTATTAATGAAAATGATGCCACTGCTGTGGATGAGTTAGTCTTAGGAGATAATGATCAACTCTCTGCGTATGCAGCCTTTTATTGTAATGCGGACATGTTAGTGATTTTATCTGATATTGATGCTTATTATGACGCAGATCCAAGAAAACATACTGAAGCAGAAGCTTATAAGAGGGTATCTTTTATTGAGCCAAAAGAACTAAAGGTTGAAGTAACGCCCAACAACTCTTTTGCCACAGGTGGTATTGTGACTAAGTTAAAGGCAGCTGATTTTTTACTGCAGCGTGAAAAATCTATGTTTTTAGCTTCTGGTTTTGACCTTTCTTGTGCACGAAGTTTTCTTTTAGATAATGAACATAAGGGTGGGACACTGTTTCAATGTTAAATGTAATTTTTATGGGTACGCCTGATTATGCCTCAAGTATTTTAGAAAAATTAATAAATGATAGTGAGATAAATGTAGTATCTGTTTATACTCAGCCTGATAAACCCGTTGGCCGCAAGAAGGTTTTAACAGCTCCTATCACCAAGGTCGTAGCACTTGAACATAGTTTAAATGTTCATCAGCCCCTTAACCTTCGCTCTAGCGAAACAGAGGCTGAGATTAAGGCTTTAAACCCTGATTATATTGTGGTCGCTGCTTATGGACAGATACTGCCTAAAAATATTTTAGACATAGCGTCTTGTATTAACTTGCATGCTTCTATCTTACCTCAGTATAGAGGAGCAAGCCCGATTCAGCAGTCTTTACTCAATGGCGATAAGCAAACGGGTGTGACAGCAATGCTGATGGATGTAGGCTTAGACACCGGTGATATCTTGAAAATTTCTAAAATGGATATTCCTGAAGAGATGATGGTTAGTGAGCTTTTTGAGGCCTTAACTAAGATAGCGGCTGACTTAACGCTGGATGTGCTTAAGAATTTTAAAGAGTATACTCCCGTGAAGCAAAATGAGAATGAAGCAACGCATTGTTCTAAGATTTCAAAAGAGAATGGTTTAGTGATTTTTGATAATGCGCAAAAGCTTTACAATAAATACAGAGCCTTTACTCCTTGGCCAGGTGTTTACTTAGAAAGTGGTTTAAAACTCAAAGAGATTAGCATAGCGTCTAAAGAGGGTGCACACAAGGCGGGTGAGATTTTAGAAGTGAGTAAAAAGTATATGATAATAGGATGTGAAGAGGGTTCTATCCGCCTTAAACGTCTTCAACCCCCTTCTAAAAAAGAGATGGATGTCGCCTCATATTTAAATGGTAAGCGGCTTGAACGTGCAGATACTTTACTTTGATGAGCTTGACTCAACACAGACCTATTTAACACAAAAGCTTAAAAGTGGAGAACTCTCCTCACCGGTGGCTGTTGTTGCTTTTAAACAGAGTGACGGGATGGGTTCAAGAGGGAATTCATGGATAGGTCTTGAGGGTAATCTTTTCTTTTCATTTGCCATTTCAGGTCATACTCTTACTGAAGATCTCTCTTTAGAGTCTTCTTCTATCTATTTTTCTTACCTCTTAAAAGAGTGTTTGGAAGAAGAAAATTCACAACTTTGGCTTAAGTGGCCTAATGATTTTTATCTAGGAGAGCACAAAATTGGTGGAACCATCACTCAACTTCGAGAAAATGTTCTTATTTGTGGAATAGGATTAAACCTTGTAAACTCCCCAGAGGGCTTTGCCCATTTAGATGTGGAGATAAATAAAAAAGATTTATTAAACAAGTTTTTTAAAAAGATTGAAAAAAAACCATCATGGAAGCAAATTTTTAGTAAATTCGAGGTAGAATTTGTCTTAAGTAAAAACCATCATACACATTTTAGGGACAATACAATTTCACTGAAGGAAGCCGAGCTTAATAAAGACGGCTCTTTAAGTGTTAACGGACAAAGGATATATAGCTTACGATGAGTGAAGTAATTTCAATAGCCAATCAAAAGGGTGGGGTAGGAAAGACTACCACAGCCGTTAATTTAGCAGCATCCCTAGCCGTCGCCGAAAAAAAAGTACTCCTTATTGATGCGGATCCACAAGCCAATGCAACCACATCTCTTGGTTACCATAGAAATGATTATGAATATAATATTTATCATGTGCTCATTGGCACAAAAAAGCTTGAAGATATTATCTTAAAAAGCTCACTTCCGACGCTTTCACTTGCACCATCAAACATTGGTCTTGTTGGGGTAGAAAAAGAGTTTTATGATGCAAAAAACTCTAAGGGACGTGAACTTATCTTAAAAAAAGCCATTGACAAAGTGGTTAAAGATTTTGATTATATTATTATCGATTCACCTCCAGCACTTGGGCCAATGACGATTAATGCACTCTCTGCATCTAACTCTGTTATTATTCCGATTCAGTGTGAGTTTTTTGCACTTGAAGGTTTAGCGCAGCTTTTAAATACGGTGCGTTTAATTCGTAAAACAATTAATCCAAAGCTCTCTATTAAGGGCTTTTTACCAACGATGTTTACAGCGCAAAACAACTTGTCAAAACAAGTTTTTTCAGATCTGACACAACATTTTGAGAGTAAGCTTTTTAAAGATCAGGATGATTATATAGTGATACCGCGTAATGTTAAACTGGCAGAGTCTCCCTCTTTTGGAAAACCTGCAATTTTGTATGATGTAAAATCTTCAGGTTCTGTGGCTTACCAAAATCTTGCGAATGCTATCTTAGCAGGTTAATCATGGCAAATAAGACACAAGCACTAGGCCGTGGCCTGGGTGAACTCCTAGGTGAGATTGAAGAAGCCTATGATAATGAGATATCACCCTCAAAATCACTTTTAGAGATTCCTTTAAATAACATCAAAGTCAATCCTTTTCAACCGCGTAAACATTTTGATGAAAAAGCTTTAGCCGAACTTTCTGAGTCTATTAAACATCATGGTCTTTTACAGCCAGTTGTGGTGGTTGAAGAGATGGATGAGTACATCCTAATCGCGGGTGAACGTCGTTTTAGAGCCTCTAAGATGGCTAAAACAAAAACCATTAAGGCCGTTGTAGTTTCAGCAAGTGCTGAAGAAATGCGTGAACTCGCACTGATTGAAAATATTCAACGTGAAGAACTTAATGCCATGGAGTTAGCCACTTCATATCAAGAGCTTATTGATGTGCATAATATTACGCAAGAAGAGCTTTCTGCTCTTATTCATAAATCGCGTAGTGCCATTACGAACACCCTTCGTTTACTTCAACTCTCGCCTAAGGCGCAAAAAGCAATAGTAGACAAAAGTATCTCAGCCGGCCATGCCAAGGTAATGGTAAACCTCTCTATTAAAGATCAAAATGTCCTTGTAGACTCCATTATTGGTCAAAAACTTTCGGTACGTGAAGTTGAAAAGATGGTAAAGCAATATAAGGGTAACCCTTCGCTAAGTACAGGAAAAAAAGTAGAAAAAACAGCCTCTTTAAACATGGATGTTTTAAAAGAGGTTCTGGATGAGCGTCTTATTGATTATGACATTAAAAACAACAAAATTAGTTTTTCTTTCTCAAATGAGGAAGAAATTGCAACATTTTCTAAATTCTTTTCATAAAAACCACAAACTTTAACTATCCTTCAATTTACACAGAGTATAATCTCACAAAATTTTAAGTATTTTGGCCGAAAAAGCTGTAAGGTTTTTCGTGACTTCATAAGAAGTTAGGGGAAACCTTATGGCTAATTTGGTGTTTTAACTTGGGAGGTAAGATGTTAGATATCAATCCGTTACTACTAGGCTCAACTCTAGTTGTTTTCTTGGTTCTTATCGTACTTCTGAACTCTTGGCTTTATAACCCTCTTCTTGCATACATGCAAAAACGTGATGATGACATTAAAAAAGACCTTTCTGAGGTTGGAAATAATGATGATGAAATCGCCGCTTTACATGCGCAAGCAGATAAAATTGTCTCAGATGCTAAAGCAGAAGCTGCAGCATTAAGAGAGAAGGTAGTGAATGAAGCTAAAGAACTTTCAGAAAGTAAAATTGAAGCTAAAAAAGCTGAACTAGCAAAGAAATTTGCTGAGTTCACTGAGGCGCTAAATGCAGAGAGAGACTCACTGAACAACGCACTGTTGTCAGAAGTTCCTCTTTTCAAAGAAGCGATCAAAGCTAAAATTAGCAAGATATAAGGATCTGAGCGTATGAAGCATATATTTATAATGGCAATGATAGCAGCGGTAACGTTTGCGTCAGAGCATGCAGAAATGGCAGAAGTTGAAACAGATATTGTTCAAAGAACAGTAAACTTTTTAATCTTCGCTGGTATTGTTTATTACCTTATTGCTGAACCTGTAAAAGCATTTTTTACAGGTCGTACTCAGACGATCGCCGATGAACTTGAAAAAGTTCAAGATCGTCTTAAAGAGTCAAAATCAGCAAAAGAAGCAGCCAATGCAAAAATCGATGAAGCAAAGAAACTTGCTGAAGAGATTATGAGCAGCTGTAAAAAAGAGAATGTGATTATTAATGATAAGATGGCTTCACAGCTAGAATTTGATTTAACTAATCTTGAAAAACAACAAAACGACATCATGGACCTTGAAAAACGTCAAATGGTGCGTAATCTTGTTGAAGAAGTTCTGTCAGATGCACTTAACCAAGACGCTAGCGTTCTTGATAAAGCAACATTTGCAGACATCATTGCGAAGAAGGTAGCATAATGGCAGCTTTAGTAGCAAAGCGTTATGTAAAAGCGCTTCTTGATGGTGAAAATGCAGAGAGTATGGCTACTTTATTGGCTGTTTTTGAAGCATTGACAACACAGTTTGAAAATGAAAAATTTGTTGATATTATTGCCTCACCAAGTATCGCAGCATCTGCAAAAGAAGAGATTCTCCTTGCAGCCGTTGCTTCACTTAAGAGTGATAAGGTTAATAACTTTTTAAAACTTCTAGCAGAAAAAAATCGTTTTGAACTTATCCCAGAAATTACAAGTCAACTCTCTAAAGAGATGGCTGTAGTTAATAATGCTTATACAGGTTCTGTCTTATCAGATGTTGATATGGACGCTAAAACTGTTAAGTCATTATCTGAAGGGTTAAGCAAAAAAGTGGATGCAAATATCTCTTTAGAATTTGTTAAAACTGATTTTAATGGTATTAAAGTAGAAGTAGAAGATCTTGGTATTGAAGTGAATTTCTCAAAAGAGAGAATCAACTCATCTCTAATAGATCACATACTAAAAGCAATTTAAGAAAGGAGACATAGTGGTAGCAAAAATACAAGCAGACGAAATTTCATCAATTATCAAAGAACGTATTGATAATTTTGAATTAAACGTTGATATTAATGAA